>OGEZ01000010.1_pt1 | contig 246425 bp, 175 predicted proteins | sample 1570831 | NCBI WGS metagenome assembly OGEZ01 (sample SAMEA2582059, study PRJEB24529) | metagenome | biome: Human gut stool | place: China | collected 2011 | reverse complement strand
TGCCCGAGTCTTCTCCGCAGGCGTGGGACGATTTTGTGAGGTCGTTGTAGGCTGTTTGACGGCTGTTTGCACACTGCGAAGCAAAATGCACGTTTTTGCACGCTCATTTTCTTGGCTGTATGGAGGCTTTTGCAGACTTTTGGAGTATAAACTATAAACCGAAAATAATACACATGAAACATTTTCTTATTTTATTGAGAGGAGCGTTATTGCCGAATCGTTGCCTGTTGGGCGTTTTATTGGCATTTTTAATGGTAGGATGCACCGAAAAGCGGAGCGAAGGTCAGGAGGAGATTACCTCCATTGTTATAGATTGGGATAATATCTCGGATAACCTGGATTATTCTTCGTGGGTGGAAGACAGTGTACTGGTGGTACCTTTAGAAACGAGAGAGGATTGTCTGATAGGCGAAATATCCAATCTGATTTATCAGAACCACCGGATTTACGTCGTTGACAACATGAGTAATGCAGTGTATGTGTTCGACGAAACAGGACGTTTGCAGTCCAAAGTCTGTTCTGTAGGAAACGGACCGAAGGAATATCTGGGAATAACAGCTTTTGCCGTTCAGGAAAGCCGTATGTTCATTTACGACAAAATGAAAGGGAAAATCATGGTTTATGACGAAAACGGCCAGTTTGTATATTCGAAAGATGCTTCCAGGATTTGGGGCATGGATATGTTTATTCAGGGGAAAGATATTTATATTGTAAATGTTGGTAGTATCAGTGATATGGGGTATTATTCCCTATATAAGCTTCCCGTAGCTGAGGGAAATGATGAGGTGGAAGCTTTTCTGCCTTTCGATGATCCTGGAAATACTGGTTGGGGAATTGACAGATACACCAGTGCTTCCGCCGATGAAGCCATGTTTACCATTTGGCCTTTTGATGTTCTATACGGTGTAAAAGAAGGGGAAGTGGGTGCTGTCTATAAAGTGGATTTCGGAGACAGACGGTTGCCCGAGCAATACATCAAAGCCGATGGAGCGACTGCCTTGAAAACGGCCATACGCGATAACTATATCACAGGAATAGAATGGATGGTACAATCAGAGAAGCGTCTCCTCTTTTCATATTCAGATGCAAAAGGTAAGATGATAAGCATTTACGACAGGGAAACCGGTAAAGTGAATACGACACATGAACTGTATAACAAATATCTGGGAGGATTGGCTTGTTCGCCCCGTCAGCTATACATGCAGGACGGATATATGATATCGTATCGCGCGATAGATGCATGGTGTTTGGAGGGCGAACTTGCGGATTGGAATTATGACGAACGCGATTTCCATTCCGAATATGTACGCAGCATGTTCAAGAAGTTCCGCCAGATGGACGAGGAATCCAATCCGGTTGTTATTATTCAGAAGTTGAAGGAATAACGTGCTGACGTAATAACTCCCTTATTTGTAATTTGTTTTAAATTCCTTTTGATAGGTTTTACTTAAAAAGAATTGTATCATTATGTCCTACAGATTTGTTTTACTTTTGACTGCTTTATGCTTCATCTCCTGTCAAGGGCCGAAGCAAAAACCGGTTGTTCAGGAAGAAACTGGTATATCGTCTGTTCTGCCCGGTCAGGATGTGCTGACTGTCGATTTGGATTCCATTGCATACGAAAAGCAGATGCCTCTGTCTGCTTTCTTCAAGGATGTGCGGTATATTCCGCTGGAGACGACCCGTGAGTCCTTGCTGGGGCGCATCAACCAGCTTTGTATGCAGGGAGATACCATTTTTGTTTTGGATGGCGTCATGGCCAGGTCGGTACTTATGTTCCGTAAGGACGGCAGCTATATCGGCATAGTCGGCAGTAGGGGAGAAGGTCCGTCCGAGTATGTGGCGCCAACGGATTGCGGCATAGCGGGAGACCAGTTCTACATCTTTGACAGCAGGAAGCAGTGCATTCTGTATTACGGATTGCCCGACATGAAGTTTAGTCATGCGGTCACGCTGAAGCAACAGCAGAATGCCCGGAGCCGTTATATAGGCATCGACGCTAACCGGATATACGCAGATGTCTATTTCCCCGGTACGTCGCCTTCGTACTTGATACAGGAGTTGGACAGTGCTGCACAAGTTGTCAACAAATGGATATCGAAGGACGCATACAACCGGGGCTATCATTCGGACACTTATTTCACCGGAGAAAGCTTTTTCAGCAAGACTTCTGTCGGCATACGCTTCAAACACCTTGCCTCGGACAGTGTCTTGGCAATCGGGAAGAACGGCATCTATCCTTATCTGTCGTTCAGCTACCGCGACCGTCCCACCAGCGCGGCGGTGAAAGAGCACGCGGAGCGTAGCGGCGAGAAAGACATCCTGAAGTCTCTGACCCGGTTGGGAGGCGTGCATAACATCCAACACTATACTGAAGGCGAGCGGTTTATACTGTTCTTTTTCTCTCGGGGAAATTACCTCAATCACTTCATTTATGACAAGAAGACACAGGAATGTCGTGTCGGTATCTTCTTGCACGACAAGGTTTCGCCCAAGTTGATGGATCAGTCCGTCGTCCCGATACCCGTCTGGGAAGACGACGAGAATGTCTATTTCTACATCCATCCGATGGAAGTCAGTCGCTTTGTAGTCATGCTGAAGAGTGGAGAAATTGCGTGTCAGCCGGACGATAAAGCCGCCTTAAGCCGGTTGGACGAAGAGACGAATTCTGTCCTGATCTGTTATCGGAAGTGAAAGGGGGAAGGGTAGAAGATTCAGTTTGGGTATATTTTTTTCCCAGTTAGGAAAATATTTTTCTCTAACTGGGCAGTAATTTTTTCCTAACTGGGAAAAAATCGGGGCCTTTTCCGTGCTTACAGGGCAGCTGTTTTTCTGGCCCGAAGTATCTCTCTTTTTCCTCCCGGAGGGCCGGGCAGACGCTCTACTGTGAATCCGATGGATTGCAACAGACGGCGGACTACCCCCTTGGCGCAGTAAGTAGTGAGGATGCCGTCGGGACTCATGGCGGCAAAGAGGCGACGAAAGACGGACTCGTCCCACATTTCCGGCTGCTTTTCGGGCGCAAAGGCATCGAAATAGACTACGTCGTAACTCGCGGCGGGAAGGACAGCGGCGGGGTTCGCTACGTCGATTTGCGTTTTCCGGAGGGTGAACCAGGGAGTGATTTCGACATCCGTTTCCCAGGGGGCGGCATGCAGCTCCCGAAACAACGGATTGTCGCTGTAGTGCAGGGTGTCCACCTCCTCCCAGGCAAGGGGATAAAGCTCAATGCCCGTGTAGTGCACCTTTTTTTGCGTTTTCCCGGCATTTTCGAGCGTCAGCAGGGCATTGAGCCCCGTGCCGAAGCCTACCTCTAAAACATGCGGAAAAACGGCGGCAGTGGCATTGAGCCCCATGTCGATGAATATGTGTTGCGATTCGGTGTGCGCCCCTTTCACCGAGTGGTAGTGTTCGTTCAGTTCGGGGACGAACAGCGTGGCGCTTCCGTCGGCAGTCTGTTCAATGATTCTTTGCATTTAAGTTTTTGAGTTTCTAAATTTTTAAGTTCTTTCCTCCTCGTTCCCTTGTCAACTTGTCAACTCATCCCCTCGTCAACTAACCAATAACCGTCAGTGCCCCCTGCAATGCCCAAAGCATGGTCATGTAGCGGAGCAGCTTGCCGATGAACATCGAAACGGTAGTCAACATCAGGTTGCTGCGCATGAAGCCTAGGGCGATGGCAATGGCTTCGCCCACAAAAGGCAGGAAGGCAAAGAAAGCCATCAGGGCACCTTTGCCCTGCAGGAAGTGTTGCATCCGGTCTATCTTCTCTTTCTTCACCTTGAAGTATTTCTCAATCCAGTCGATGCGTCCCAATCGGCCCATGTAGTAGCACGTCATGCCGCCCACCGTATTGCCCAAGGCGGCCGACAGTACGCAGACGGCAGGACTGAGCCCGACATTGACCAGCGCCACCAGCACCAGTTCGGAACTGAAGGGAATGATACTGCCGGCCAGCAGGGCCGAAATGAACAGTCCGACATAGCCCCAGTCGATAAGCAGCTGTATCAGTGTGTCTATAAAAGCGTCCATACGTTGAAGATGAATAACAGGAATAACAATACGAGCGAACAGATGAAGAAGATGTTGGAGCTGCGGCTGTGGGTCAGGGCAAACAGATGACCTGCCAGAATGCTGGTACCAATCAGCAGCAGCGACAGCAGATGGACGCACTGCGACGGCTGTAGTACGATGTACACGAAAGTGCAGAAACACAGCAACAGCAGGAAGTTCAGGTAACTGCGGGTACGTATCTTGTCCTCGTAACCCATAGCCAGGCAATGTCCTGCACTGACGGCGAAGAGGATGAACAGATAGCCAACCGTAGCCAGCTCCCAGGGCTGGAAGTCGAAACGGATGGGTTGAAAGGTGGCCAGTTCCTGAAACGGACGGTAGAACAACGGCATGTCCCCGTGATAGAACGCATGGCCCAGCAGAAACCAGTAGGGCAGACTCCAGCCGACGAGCGATGCGAAAAAGCTTTTAAGATGGAGCGAGCGGAAATTACGGGCACCTATCCAGAAGACAGGAGCAAACAGAGTGAGTTGTGGCCACAACAGGCTTCCGAGTCCGATGAAGACAAAGCAATGGAACAGGTCGGCCGAGGCGTGAGGCTTCTGATAGCTGCGGAACAGGAAAAACAGGGCTATCAGGAACAGGACGGCAGCCACGTCGCCCGCATAAAGCAGGTGCATGCTGGGACAGGCGGATATAAGCAGGATGTAGAGGGTAGTCTGCACCGAAGCACGCAGGCGGATGATGGCAAACGTGTTGTTCAGCTCGATGAGGAAATATCCGATGACGGCATACAGCAGGAAACTGGACAGGCGGTCGGCCCATGCAGGCAGGTCGAAGTGCCCGAAAGTGCTCCATAAGGAAGCGATGCTTCTTCCGGTACTGTCTTCGGGGAGCAGCAGGGCAGCCAGCGCCCAGCAGAAGAGAGAAATAAAAATGGCGACAGGAAGCGTGAAATGGCCTGCCGTCACTTTGTTTTGGAATCTTCGGTTGTACATAAAAGGGCGACGGAGGAATGAGAATGAATGGGTTTACTTTGTTATTCAGCGTGAGGGGGTGTCAGAACAAAGGTATCTGAAACTCTCCTCCTTCCAGAAGGAGGGGAGTCAGATACTATAGCTAAGTTCCAATACACTTATAAGTCGAACCCAATGTCGCGGCGGAAGTATTTACCTTCGAAGCTCAGCATGTCGGCTACTTTATAGCTCTTTTCCAAAGCTTCTTCCTTGGTCTCACCGTATGAGCATACGGCAATGACACGTCCGCCGTTGGTAACGACACGTCCGTCTTTCATCGCTGTGCCGGCGTGGAACAGGATGCTGTCGGTCGTCTCTACCAGGTTAAAGCCGGTGATGGGCAGTCCCTTCTTGTACTCGCCGGGGTAACCGCCGCTGACCAGCATGACGCAGGCTGCCGTACGCGGATCGAAGATCATGGATTTCGTATTGAGGTTGACGTTGTACACACCTTCGAACAGGTCTACGATGTCGCTTTGCAGACGCAGCATGACGCTTTCGGTTTCAGGGTCGCCCATGCGTACGTTGTATTCGATAACCATCGGTTCGCCCTGTACGTTGATCAGTCCCAGGAACAGGAAGCCTTTGTAGAGGATACCCTCTTCGCGCAGACCGTTGATAGTGGGCTCGATGATGCGTTCGCGTACCTTCTCCATGAATTCGTCGTTGGCAAACGGAACGGGAGTCACACTACCCATACCGCCGGTATTCAGGCCTTTGTCGCCTTCGCCGATACGTTTGTAGTCCTTGGCTACGGGCAACACTTTGTAGTGCTCGCTATCGGTCAGGACGAATACGGAGCATTCGATACCGCTCAGGAACTCTTCGATGACTACCGTAGCACTGGCGTTTCCGAACATGCCGTCGAGCATTTCCTTCAGTTCTTTCTGGGCTTCTTCCAGGGTGGGGAGAATCAGTACGCCCTTACCTGCACAGAGGCCGTCGGCCTTCAGCACGTAGGGAGCGGAAAGTGTCTCCAGGAAGGCGAGACCTTCGTTCAGTGTTTCGGCCGTCACGCTTTTGTAGCGGGCGGTAGGGATGTTATAGCGCTTCATGAACTCTTTGGCAAACTCTTTGCTGCCTTCCAGTTGCGCGCCTTTGGCAGAGGGGCCGATAATGGCAATGTTCTGTGTGGTAATGTCATTCTTGAAGTAGTCGAAGATGCCTTGTACCAGCGGATCTTCGGGACCAACGACAATCATGTCGATGGCACGTTCCAGTGCAAAAACCTTGAGGGCAGCAAAATCCGTAGCTTTGATGTCTACGTTTTCGCCTACCTGTGAGGTGCCGGCATTGCCGGGAGCGATGTACAGTTTCTCAACTTTCGGACTTTGGGCTATCTTCCAAGCCAAAGCGTGTTCGCGGCCACCAGAGCCTAATAGTAATACTTTCATCTTTCTTTATTGTTTTGAATTTCAGTTCTTTGTAAAGTGGGAATATTCCCGTTGTGGTTTATTTCTTTTTCAGGTAATCGTCGAAGTAGCGGGTAATCTTTTCGTGCAGATGTACGCGGTCGCGTCCCAACACGTTGTGGTCGTGTGTGGGATAGATGAACAGGTCGGGATAGGTACGTGCATCCACACAGGCCTTCATGAACGACAGAGTGTGCTGAGGCACACAAGTGCGGTCGTGGTCGTCGTGGATGATGAGCAGGTGTCCTTTCAGCTGTCCGGCCAGGTTCTTCAGGTCGCACTGTTTGTAACCCTCCGGATTGGCCTGCGGCGTGTCCATATAACGTTCGCCGTACATCACTTCGTAGAATTTCCAGTCGATGACCGGTCCGCCGGCTACGCCTACCTTGAAGATTTCGGGGTAGCGGAGCATCAGGGCGGTAGTCATGTGTCCGCCAAAGCTCCAGCCGTGCACACCGATGCGGTCGGCGTCAACATAAGGCAGCGATTGAAGGAATTCGGCACCTTTCACCTGGTCTTTACCTTCTTCGATGCCCAGGTGACGGAAAGTGCAGTTTTCGAACTCCAGACCACGGTTGCTACTGCCACGGTTGTCGAGGGTGAGCATGATATAACCTCTGTTGGCCATATAGATGTCCCAGCCGCGGGCGGCATAATTCCAGTTGTTTACGAGCATCTGGGCGTGCGGGCCTCCGTATACGTAAATGATGGCGGGATATTTCTTGGCAGGATCGAAGTCGGCCGGCTTGATGAGACGGTAGTACAGGTCGGTCTTGCCGTCGGCAGCTTTCAGCGTACCTACTTCTACACGGGGCATGATGAAGCCTTCGAAGGGATTCTTAGCCGTGAGCAGGCGTACGGTCTCCTTGCCGTTGGCTGTCGAGGCGATGTCGATGATGCGCGGCACGTCGGGAGCCGACCAGTTGTCGAGCAGGTATGTGCCCGATGCGGAGAGTTGTGCATTGTGTACGCCCTGTCCGTTGTCCAGCAGTGTTATCTTGCCATTGTTCACGTTCACCTTGTACACATTGCTCTGCAGAGGAGATTCCTTGGTAGCTGTGATGATGACTTCTTTCTTCTTGGCGTTGAAACCCAGAATGCCTTGTACCAGCCATTCACCTTGCGTCAGTTGCACACCTGCGGCTTCTTTGATGTTCTTTCCGCTGCCAACTTTCTGTACCAGGCTCCACATCTTTTCGATGGCTTTGGCATCGAGTTTCTGGGGTTGGTTGGCTGAAAGTTTAGCTAAGTCGTACACGTACAGATGGTTATAGCCGTCGCGCTGACTCTGATAGATGAACTTGTTGCTGTCCCATGGCAGGAAGACGATAGGAGTTTGCGGCTCCACATATTTGGGATGCGTCTCTTCGATGAGCGTCTGCATCAGTTCGCCTGTCTCGGCATTATACTGACACAGCTTGGAGTGATTCTGGTCGCGGTTCACTTCGATGAGGAAAAGACTCTTCTCGTCGGGTGCCCACGAAATGTTGGTGAAATAACGGTCCGTCGGGTCACCTGTATTCAGATAGACAGTCTTCTGCGTGGCAGGGTTGTAGATACCTACGCTGACCTTGTGGCTGGTCATGCCGGCCATCGGGTAGCGGATATTCTCTACGGTGCCGATGCGGGCGGTGACGTCGACCAACGGATATTGGGTCACCATCGACTCGTCCATGCGATAGAAGGCAAGCAGGCTGCCCGTAGGACTCCAGAAGGTACCTTTGCTGATGCCGAATTCGTTGCGGTGAACCGATTGTCCGCAGACGATGCCTTCAGGCTCGTTGGTTACAGCGTGGTTGTCCACGTAGAGGTTGTCGCCTACGGTGTAGGCGATGTGTCCGCCTTCGGCAGTGAAGTCGATATTGGCTCCTTTCTGTTCTGCGGCTTGGGGATAGGCTTTTACAATCTCGTTTTTCTCGAAGTCGTAGACAATGTAACCTTTTGCGCTCTTGATGAGCATATAAGGTTTGTCGGCCCAGGGGAACTGGGTATTGTAGAAGTGTTGCAGGCTGCCGTAATTCTTTTTGCTATCAGTTCCGGCCTGTGCGCTGAGCACTTCGTTTACCTTTGCCCGGGTGGCTATCAGGGTCTCTTTACCGTTCTTTGGGTCGACGGTCATAAGCGAGTCGACACCCGGTTTGATGCAACGGTCGCCCCACCACTGTACGCTGTACAGGTTTTCGGCATAGCAATAGTTTTCACCGCCGGGGATGAGGTCTTCCAGCGTGGGGTATTTCAGTTCGTTCGATACGTTTTCTTGTGCCATAATGGGTGTCTCTGACAAGGTGGCCACAGCCAATAACAGGGTGGCGATGCCTTTACTGATTCTTCTCATATCTTTATGGGTTTATTGGTGTTTTTCTCTTCTTTTCCGTTCGGGATACGATTCGCCGGAGCGGGGTTTGCGGTCGGACTTGAACTCTTTTTTCTCCCGTGGCTGGAAGTCTTTCCGTTCACGGGGTTTGAAGTCTTTCCGTTCGCCTTCGTTGAAGCTGTGGCGTTCGCGGGGCTTGAAGTCCTTGCGGGGAGCGGCCGGACGATGTTCTTTGAAGTCTTTGGGCTCCTTGCTCAGTTCTTCTCCTTCGGCACGGAAATCCTTGTATTTTCCGTCGAATATTTCGTACTGGCGGAACTCGCAATCGAGTGCTCCGTTCAGCAGCGGTATGCGTTTGGTGGCTTTCAGCCCGATCTTGTCGAAGCATTCGTCACGGTAGGACAGAATCCAGGCTGTGTTTCCGGTAAAGGCATGTTTCAGCCGTTCGCCAATCATTTCGTAAAGTCCGAGCAGGTCGTTGCTGGATATGCGTTCGCCGTAGGGCGGATTGGTAATGATGATGCTCTTCTCCTTCGGCTGCTCGAATTGCTGGAAAGGTTGCAGCTTGAGGACAACATCTTTGCTGACACCGGCAGCCTTGATGTTGTGCATGGCTATTGTGTTGGCCTTGGGATTGTTGTCGTAGCCGTAGATTTTGTGGGTAAACTCGCGCTCCTGACTGTCGTCGTTGTAGATTTCGTCGAAAAGGTCGCGGTCGAAATCGGGCCACTTCTCGAAAGCAAATTCCTTGCGGAAGACTCCTGGAGCAATGTTGCGGGCAATGAGTGCCGCTTCGATGGGGATGGTTCCCGAACCACACATGGGGTCGATGAGGTCGCACTCGCCATGCCAGCCTGTCATCAGGATCATACCGGCTGCCAGTACCTCGTTCAGCGGTGCTTCGACAGCTTCCTGACGGTATCCGCGGCGGTGAAGCGACTCGCCGCTGGAGTCGAGCGAAAGCGTACAGTTGTTTTCGGCAATGTGGATGTTGAGCAGTACATCCGGCTTGTTGATGCGTACGTTGGGACGTTTTCCTGTTTTTTCACGGAAATAGTCGACGATGGCATCTTTTATCCTGTATGAAACGAATTTGCTGTGGCGGAACTCTTCGCTGAAGACTACGGCGTCTATGGCGAAGCTGTTGTCTACGCTCAGATAGTCTTCCCAATGGATGGCTTTGATCTGCTCGTATACTTCATCGGCATCCTGGGCTGTAAAGTGCTTGATAGGCTTCAGAATGCGGATGGCGGTACGCAGGCAGAAGTTGGCCTTGTACATCATTTCTTTGTCTCCACTGAAGGATACCATACGGCGTCCTATCTGAATGTCATTGGCTCCTAATGCAGTCAGTTCTGCTGCCAGGACTTCTTCCAATCCCTGGAAGGTTTTTGCAATCATTTCAAAAGGTTGTTCGCTCATTGCTATGTTGTTTTAGATTTAGTTGACAAGTGGACGAGGCTTCAGGCTACAAGGCATATTCTTGTTTGTTTCTCGTCCACTTGTCTCTCGTCTACTGTGTTCTTTATCTTTTGGCTTTGGTCTGTACAATGCGGGCACCGGCTTGAACGTTTTCCGTTACCCAGATATTGCCGCCTACGGTGGCTCCCTTACCTACGGTGATACGTCCCAGGATGGTGGCGTTGGAGTAGACGATGACGTCGTCTTCCAGAATGGGGTGGCGGGGGATGCCTTTGATGGGCTTCCCGTCTTCGTCGAGCGGGAAGCTTTTGGCTCCGAGGGTTACTCCCTGATACAGCTTCACATTGTTGCCGATGATACAGGTTTCGCCGATTACGACGCCTGTGCCGTGGTCGATGGTAAAGTGGCTTCCGATTTGTGCACCCGGATGGATGTCGATTCCCGTTTCGCTATGCGCCATTTCGGTGATGATGCGCGGGATGAGGGGAACTCCCAGAACAAGCAGTTCGTGGGCTATGCGGTAATTGCTGATGGCACGGATGGCAGGATAGCAGCTGATGACTTCGCCAAACGAGTGGGCGGCAGGGTCGCCGTTGTAGGCAGCTTCGACGTCGGTAGCCAGTATGCGCCGCAACTGGGGCAGGTGGCTGATGAATTTGGCTGCAATCTGGGCGGCTTCTTCCCGTTGCACTTCGGTGCAGCTGCTGCATTCGCCGTCGCTTCCGAAGCAGAGTCCTGCCAGAATCTGATCGGTCAGCAGGTCGAAGAGACGCTCTACGTTGACGCCGATATGATAGGTTACAGTGCGGCTGTTGACCGTTGAATTGCCGAAATAGCCGGGGAAGATGATGGCTCGTGCCAGTTCGATAATGTCGCGCAAGGCTTGGGCTGATGGCAAGGGATTGCCGTCGGTGTGTTGATGAAACAGTCCTTTGTATGATTCGCTTTCCGATAGCTCATCGACTGCCTGTGTCAAGATGTGAGTAAAGTTGAGTGGACTCATTATGCTATCCTTTATGTTAATAAAGTGTCGGCAAAGGTACAAAGTATTCAGCAAATTTCCTAAATATCCCTCATTTATAGTTAGGTAATTGCAAGAAATCCGGGTGCAAACGGTACAATCGGGCGTGTGTTGCTGATGAAACGCCTGTGCCGTTGGCATCCGGATTGGAATGAGTATACGCTTGTCGCCGGTGATTACCGGGTGGCAGTGTGCTTATGATAGAAGAACATGAAGTAAATGCCGATGATGACAAACGGTATGCTGAGCCATTGTCCCATGTTCAGCCTCATGCTGTCTTCGAAGGCTACCTGATTCTCCTTCAGGAATTCGATGAAGAAACGGAAGACAAATATTTCCGTCAGGCAAAGGCCGAAGAAGAAGCCGCGGGGATAGGGCAACGAGGCATCGAGCTGCATGGACGACGACTTGCGTTGCGTGGTGCTGAAGTCGGTCTCCAGTTTGTCTTCCTGCTTTTTCTGTCCTCTCTTATAGAGGTAGAACATGCCCAGCGCAAAGATGAAGTAGGCGATGGCTTCGTAAAGCTGTGCCGGATGACGGGGAACCGCGTCTACCCGCTCGAATACGAACGCCCAGGGGATGTTGGTAGGCATACCGATAATTTCGGAGTTCATCAGGTTGGCCAGGCGGATGCAGCAGGCAGTGATGGGGGTGGCTACGGCAATCATGTCGAGTACGTCCATGTAGTGCATCTTTGTCTTGCGGCAGTAGAGCCACAGGGCAATGATGAGGCCCAACGTTCCGCCGTGACTGGCAAGGCCTGCATAGCCGGTAAACTTCCATCCGCCGTCGGGCAGGAACTTGATGGGAAGTACCATTTCCCAGAAGTGGTGCAGATAGTATTCGGGCTCGTAGAACAGGCAGTGCCCCAGACGCGCACCTATCAGAATGCCGAAAAAGCAGTAGAAGAACAGTGGGTCGAAGAGGCTGTCGGCTATTTTACGGTCGCGGTACTGCCGGCGTACGATGAAATAGGCAAAGGCCAGGCCGATAATCCACAAGAGTCCGTAGTAGCGGATGGAGATGCCGAAAAGGTTGAACAGTTCGGGATCGGGATTCCAGTTGATGCTGAGTAGTGGTAACATGACGTATCTTTATTCGTTAGTTAGATTATTGTTCTTGTTTACAGCTGCCAAAAGTAGCTTTTATTCGGCAAAGGACAAAATCTGCGTGTCACAGATTTCGGAACTTTTCCGCCACCATGCGATAGGTGGGGATGTCGATGCCCTGTGCTTCGGCAGCGGCAATCATGTCGAACAGCAATCCTTGTACTTCGCTTTCGTGTCCGCGGGCCAGGTCTTTCTGCATGGAGGCGGTGCTGTGCGGGTCGAGCTTGTCCATCACTTTCAGGTTGTACTCCACCAGGTCTTCTTTCGGTTCGATGCCCAGCTTGCGGCCCAGGGCAGCACTTTCGCGCGAGAGGCCGATGAAGGTGTCGCGTACGGGACCGGGCTTCTGTACTTCGCCCATGGGCACGTCGTAGTAGGCTCCGGTGACGGCCATGGCCGAGATGAACGACCACTTGACGAAGGTGTCGCGGTTGATGTCGTCGGACAGTTCGGCCTTGATGCCGCTTTCCTGTAGGTCGCGTTGCACAGCTTCCAGTGTTTCACGGGGAACAACCGTTCCCTGATGGGCACCGAATACCAGACGGAATATCCGTCCCATTTGGGTGATTTCGCCCTTACCACTGACGAAGCCTACGATGTAGATGCAGCCGTCGAGAACCGTTACGCCGGGTATCAGTCGCTGGATGCGAGGACCTGTGCCGTAGACGTTGAGGATGGGGATGACAACGGTTTCGGGTTTCGAAGCCCGGCGGATGAGGTCGGTGATGGAGTCGATGGAGTAACCTTTGACGCAGACGAAGATGACGTCGGCTTTGTCCTGATATTCTTCGGCCGTGCAGGCGGGGATGTTCAGGGTATGTTCGCCTTTCAAGTCGCTGTGAAGGCGTAGTCCGTCTTCGCGAATGGCGGCCAGATGTTCGCCGCGGGCAATGCAGGTGACGTTTTTACCTGCCAGTGCCAGGAAGGCAGCGATGCTTCCGCCTACGCCGCCGGTACCTGCAATAAGATAGTTCTTCATGATGTATTTGTTTTTGAGGGTTGATATTTAAGTCGTTATTTATTCGTTCCGTCATACCGAACTACAGTCTTTTCGGCAGTTGTCGCAAATTTTGCGACAACTGTCAGATTGGCAATTTCTTCTTTTAGTGTATTCCCTATATGCTTACCTGTTGTTTTGATTTCTCCTTCCTGCTTTTCCATATCTGTAAGAATGAGGTTTGTTATTCTGTTATGATTCGAGGGTTTAACTGCCTTTCCCTGTCACATACTGTTCTTTCTCCATATAGTAGATTCCTTCGCCGCGGTCGCCGTTGTCCAAGTCCTCCAGCTCTACTTTGAAGACGTGATAGGGCAGGGCGGTGTCTTGTTTGGGACGATCTACGGTGAGCAGGTAGGCGTTTCCCCATTCGTCGGCCGAAAAGTATTCTTTGATTTCCTGTTTCATCAGGATGGGGACTTCTTCGCCGTTTATCCAGACGGTAGCTTTCAGACGGTCGAGGGTGGGAGCCAGGCGGATGGCGCGTGCATCGTCGCGTGCAGCTCCTTGTTCGATGTTGCTTACGTCTTGGGCATGTTGGGCTTTATCTGCTTCCATCTGTTGGAAACGGGTCAGGCTCATGGGGCGGACGAATATCTGATAGCAGGGCATGGCGCCGGGGATGCGGAACACGCGCAGGCCGTAAACCTCCATGCGGTGGTAGCGGATGTCGAGCGTAGTGTCGCGGTCGGCAATGAAATCCCATGCCCAGAATTCGAGCCGTTGGTCGGCGGCCGGCAGGGTCGAACCTTTTGGGGTGTGCGGATAGGTATCCATGCGCAGAGCGCCCATGCTTTGGTATTTCCCACGGGGAAGGCGCACCGTGTAACGTCCGTCGGCATTTGTCATGCCTTGGACTACATCGTCGAACGACGGTGTTTGCCAGAAGAGTGAACAGCTGTCGATGGGGTGTCCTTCGTAGTCGGTCACCCGTCCGCTGATGGTTACACTGTCGGCTGCGGTCTGTGCCTGTAGGGGGAGAACCAGAAAGGCGAGGAGGAATAAAAGGATTGCTTTCATTGGCTTGCGCTTGTTTTTCTAATTGGGGATTACAGACCGGAGAAGGCTCGGGTATATCTCCCGCAAAGCCTTCTCCGTCTATTCTCTTATAACCTTGTCAACTCGTTAACTCGTCAACTCAACTTTACACGTTGAAACGGAAGTGCATGATGTCGCCGTCTTGCACCACGTAGTCCTTGCCTTCGATGCTGAGCTTACCAGCTTCGCGCACGGCGGCTTCGGAACCGTACTTGATGTAGTCGTCGTACTTGATGACCTCGGCGCGGATGAAGCCTTTCTCGAAGTCGGTGTGGATGACACCGGCACATTGCGGAGCTTTCCAACCCTTGTGGTAGGTCCAGGCTTTCACTTCCATTTCGCCGGCGGTGATGAAGGTCTCCAGATTGAGCAGACTGTAGATGGCCTTGATGAGGCGGTTGCAGCCGCTTTCCTTCAGACCGAGGTCTTCGAGGAACATTTGTTTCTCTTCGTAAGTCTCTAGTTCGGCGATGTCGGCTTCGGTCTGTGCGGAGATAATCATCAGCTGGGCATCCTCGCCCTTGATTGCTTCGCGTACCTGCTCGACGTAAGCGTTGCCGGTGGCGGCAGAGGTGTCGTCGACGTTGCACACGTAGAGGACGGGTTTGGTAGTAAGCAGGAACATCTGTTTGGAGCAGATTTCCTCTTCTTCATTTTCGCAAGTCACGGTGCGGGCGCTGAGACCCTGTTCGAGGGCTTCCTTGTAGCGCAGCAGCAGGCCGTATTCTATCTTGGCCATCTTGTCGCCGCCTACCTTGGCTACCTTTTCTACGCGCTTGATGCGGTTTTCTACGGTTTCAAGGTCTTTCAGCTGGAGCTCGGTGTCGATGATTTCCTTGTCGCGCACGGGGTTGACGGAGCCGTCTACGTGGACGATGTTACCATTGTCGAAGCAGCGCAGCACGTGGATGATGGCGTCGCACTCGCGGATGTTGCCCAGGAACTGGTTGCCCAGGCCTTCGCCCTTGCTGGCACCTTTGACGAGGCCGGCAATGTCGACAATGTCGCACACGGCGGGAACGATGCGTCCCGGATGTACAATCTCGGCCAGGCGGGTCAGACGCTCGTCGGGCACGGATACCTGGCCCATTTGGGCGTCGATGGTACAGAAGGGGAAGTTGGCTGCCTGTGCCTTTGCGCTGGACAGGCAGTTGAAAAGGGTGGATTTTCCCACGTTGGGAAGGCCCACGATACCTGCTTTTAATGCCATAAGTCTATCTTGTTTTTAGTTATTGTTCAGTTAATTGGCTGCAAAGATAATGCTTTTTCTTCGTTTCCTTCTATTATTTAGAGGTAATAAACGTTTGTACGGGGCGGGGCGAAAACGGAAGAAGAGCGAGAAACACGATGTCGGGAAACAGGGAATTGTGCTTTCGGAATGATAGCATTTGGCGCTTTTGGCTGACGAAGCATTTCTTCGGCTAACGGAAAATAGCGTGGAAAGAGGGCGATTTCGTTAGGTAAATTGTATGAATATGTGCATAAATTGCCAGCATGGTGTATGTTTATGCAAAAAGTTGCTTATTTTCTTTGTCTGCAATGCTTGTGTGCTGCGGCTGGAATGCTTGTGCGGTTCGGCCGGATTGCTTGTGCGGCTCGGCAGCAATGCTTGTTGCCTGCGGAAACATGGCTTTTCGTGACGGAAAACGTCGTTTCCACACCCTTTTCGGAGTGCTTTTTCTCTATTTTCTTTGTAAGTATTTTGCTATCGTTCTGTGCTTCTGCCAACTACGGATTTTTGCTTTCGGAACGACGGCCAACCTTGGCATCGGGCCGGAAAAACGGATTCTGAAGGGCTTGGAAAAGCAAAGTGTCAAAATGTAACTTACTCTTGTTCGAGGAGTTGAAGATAGGGAGGTGGCGGGTGTTGGCGGATTGCTTTTTCTGTATTACTTTTGCAGGCGCAAAATCTAAATTGTTATGAATTCAAAAGCGAAAGGTTATCTTCTGGGAGCAGTGGCGGCGGCATCTTATGGCATGAACCCGCTGTTTGCCTTGCCCCTTTACAAGGCGGGAATGAATCCCGATTCGGTGTTGTTCTACAGGTATTTGTTCGCCATCCCCTTGCTGGGCATCATGCTGAAGGCACGCGGACGTAACTTCCGGTTGGAGCGCAGGCAGGTCTTCCCGCTCATCGTGATGGGACTGCTGGTGGCCATATCTTCGCTCACGCTGTTCGAGAGCTACAACTACATGGACGTGGGCATTGCCTCGACCCTGCTGTTTGTCTACCCTATCATGGTGACGCTGATTATGGCTTTTGTCTATAAGGAGAAGCTGACGTGGCAGCTGGCCTTGTGTATGGTGCTTGCCCTGAGCGGCATCGGTCTGCTGTATAAGGGCGGCGACGGTGCTACGCTGAGTCTGGTGGGCACGGCATTTGTGTTTGCTTCGTCGCTTTCGTATGCTATATATATTGTAGGAGTCAATCAGGGATCGCTTAAGGAAGTGGCTACGCTGAAGGTCACTTTCTATGTGCTTCTGTTCGGTGTGTCGCTTTTTGTGGTTCGCCTGTGGAATAGCGGCGAGTGGCATACGCCGGAAGCCAGCCAGTGGTATCTTTGGGGCAATCTGCTGGGACTGGCAGTCTTCCCTACGGCCATTTCGTTCCTTTGTACTACGAGCGCCATTCAGTATATCGGTTCTACCCCTACCGCCATTTTGGGCGCTTTGGAGCCGGTGACGGCAGTCATCATCGGTGTGATGGTCTTTGGCGAGACAATCACGCTGCGTGTGTTCTGCGGACTGGTGCTGATTATCGTAGCCGTGACATTTGTTGTGGCAGGCGGAAACATAACGTCGCATTTGGTGCGCTTCCGCAAGCTTTTCCCGCGGTTGCCGCTGCATCGCAAGAAACACGCTTAACCCCTCTGCCTGTCGTTTAGCCGACAGACAGCCGATAAAAATAAAAGCCGGAATGCATCGCGCACTCCGGCTTTTCTGTTATGTAAAAAAGGTTTTTGGTTATTTATGAGAGTATTTTTAAGAGAGAATTGGCAGGGCCGTCCGGTTGTTACATGTTGGGATTATCCATTGTAACGGTCAGTTCCGGAACGATTACATAAGCGCCTTTCTTTTTGTTCCATTTGTAGTACTCTGTAGTCAAGGTCTTACCCTGGTAAGTATAATGGATACAAATATCTTTTTCCCATTTGTTCTGTTCGCTGTTCCATTTCAAAGCTTCGTTTTCGATCATGCGTTTCTGGTCGTCGTACTTATAGTTATACTTCATGTAGTTGGCCAGCAAAGCGCCGTCTGCTTTGTAAACAGTCTGTCCCACCATCAGTCCGTCTACTTCTTGCGAATTGTAAACGAGATTGTTCGAATTGAAAGCGTTAACGTTCATTCCACATACAGCGAGAATAGAAGATAAGATCAAAGTTTTTAAAGTTTTCATGATTGCTATGTTTTTAAGTTATATTTCAAATTTCTATCATTATGTTCTCGAAAACGGCTGCAAAGGTAGTGATTCTATTGATATGAAAACAAAAACTGGTGAAAATAATGTCAAAATGTCAATTCCGTGTGCCGGATATCACTTTCTTTTTGGCAATCTTTATAAATAAAAAATATCCGGCAGGAAGGTTGCCGGATATTCTATGGTGCAAACTGCATTTCGAAAGGAATACTTTTGTTGCTTTCTGATTGTAAGTTAAATAAAGTTATAGACCTGCTTAGTGCGCCTCCAACCAGTTCTTTCCCCACCCGCAATCGGCTCTCAGGGGCACCTGCATGCGATAGGCGTTCTCCATTTCCTCGATTACAATTTTCTGCACGAGCTCCTTTTCTTCGGCCGGAACGCTGAAATTCAGTTCGTCGTGCACCTGCAAAATCATCTTTGCTTTCAGATTGTAACTGACAAAGCGCTGATAGATGCGAGCCATGGCTACTTTGATGATGTCGGCGGCACTGCCTTGTATGGGGGCATTGATGGCATTTCGCTCGGCATAGCCACGCACGACGGCATTTCTTGAGTTGATGTCGGGCAGGAAACGCTTGCGGTGGAAGATGGTCTCCACATAGCCGTGTTCGCGTGCCACCTCGATGCTTCGATCCATATACTCCTTTACTTGGGGATAGGTTTCGAAATAGCCGTCGATCAGTTCTTTGGCTTCCTTACGGTCTACGTTCATACGCTCAGCCAGTCCGAAGACTGAAATGCCGTAGATGATACCGAAGTTGGCCGTTTTGGCCTTGCGGCGCATGTCCGATGTTACTTCTTTTATATCGGTCTTATAGATTTGGGCGGCCGTAGCAGCGTGAATGTCGTGGCCGCTACAGAAGGCTTCGATCATGTTGGGGTCGCCGCTCAGATGCGCCATGATGCGCAGTTCTATCTGTGAGTAGTCGGCCGAGAAGAACTCGCAACCGTCGTCGGGGATAAAGGCTTTGCGTATTTCCTTGCCGTCCTCGTCGCGGATGGGGATGTTCTGCAGGTTAGGATTGCTCGAACTGAGCCGTCCTGTAGCGGTGACTGCCTGGTTGAAGGACGTATGTATGCGTCCCGTGCGCGGATTGATGAGCTGGGGCAGGGCGTCGATGTAGGTGCCGAGCAGTTTCTTTAGTCCGCGATGTTCGAGTATCTTGTCGATGATAGGATGCTTGCTGCGCAGGCTTTCGAGCACTTCTTCGCTGGTGACGTACTGTCCGGTTTTTGTCTTCTTGGCCTTGCCGGTGATTTTCAGTTTGTCGAAGAGTACTTCGCCTACTTGCTTGGGCGAGCCGATATTGAAGGTTTCGCCGGCCAGCTCGTAGATGGCTTTCTCGATTTCCTGCAAACGGGCTGTGAAGTGTGCCGAGGTTTGCTTAAGGGCTTCGGTGTCGATGCGCACGCCGTTGGTCTCGATGTTCACCAGTACGGGGACAAGGGGCATTTCGATTTCGTAGAAGAGGCGTTCTACTCCTTGTGCTTTCAGTTCCTTTTCAAGGACGTTTTTCAGCTTCAGGGTGACGTCGGCGTCTTCGCAGGCGTAACGATAGACTTCTTCGGGTGCGAGGTCGCGCATGCTTTTCTGGTTCTTCCCGCGGGGGCCTATCAGTTCGTCGATGTGGATGGTCTGATAGTGCAGGTAGATTTCGGCCAGGTAGTCCATGTTATGTCGCAGCTCGGGCTGAAGCACGTAGTGGGCAAGCATGGTGTCGAACAACGGGCCTTGCACTTTGACTCCGTAATTCTGTAAAACGATCATGTCGTACTTGATGTTCTGGCCGACTTTCACCGATTTTTCGTTTTCGTAGAGCGGGCGAAGGTCGTTTACAATTCTTAACGCTTCTTCACGGTTAGCTGGTACGGGTACGTAGTAACCTTTGTTTTCGCTGTCGCTGAAGCTCATTCCCACAAGTTCGGCCTCCATGGCTTCGGTGCTTGTAGTCTCTGTATCTATTGCAAGAATTTCTGTTGTAAGTAACTTTTGAACAAATTCTGCTCTTTTCTCTTCTGTATCAATAAGTTGGTAGTCGTAATCGAGCATTTCTAATCGCGTCAGATTTGTTTTTTCCGGAGCGCTCGCCCCCTCGTCCGCAATTTCGGCAAACAAATCGCCTTGCTGGGGTAGGGTGTTGGTGGCGAGGCTGGCTTGCGGCTGTGCAAACAGAGTTCCGGCAAAAAGGTCGGGTGTGCCTGCTGCCGATTGACCTGTAGTCGGAGCGGAAGTATTGCCTTTGCCAAGGACACGGTCGATGAGTGTGCGGAATTCCAGTTCACCGAAAATCTTGCGGAGTTCCTGCTCGTCGGGTTCTTCGCGTACCAGGCTGTCCATGTCGAGTGCGATGGGAGCATCGGTCTTGATGGTGGCCAGGAATTTGGAGAAAGTGATCATTTCGCGGTTCGCCTCTACTTTGGTCTTCAAGGCTCCTTTCAGTTGGTCGGTGTGTTCGAGCAGATTTTCGATGCTGCCGAACTGGGCTATCAGCTTTTGAGCGGTTTTCTCGCCCACGCCGGGACAACCGGGTATGTTGTCCGATGCGTCGCCCATCAGGCCAAGCATGTCGATGACCTGTGGAATGGAATCGATACTGAATTTAGCCTTTACCTCGTCGATACCCATTACTTCGAAGCCGCCCGTGTGCTTGGGACGGTACATGAAGACGTTTTCGCTGACCAGTTGTCCGTAGTCTTTGTCGGGCGTCATCATGTAGGTGGTGATGCCCTGTCGTCCGGCTTCGGTGGCCAGTGTGCCTATCACGTCGTCGGCTTCGTAACCCGGCACCTCCAGAATGGGGATGCGGTAGGCGCGGATGATGTCTTTTATAATAGGTACGGAGAGGCGGATGGTTTCGGGCGTTTCTTCGCGCTGCGCCTTGTACTGTTCGTAGGCCTCGTGTCGGAAGGTGGGACCTGCGGGGTCGAAGGCGACTCCGATGTGGGTGGGATTTTCTTTCTTCAGGACTTCTTCCAGCGTGTTTACAAAACCCAATATGGCGGATGTATTGAAGCCTTTGGAGTTGATTCGCGGGTTCTTGATAAGCGCATAATAGGCCCGATATATCAGGGCATAAGCGTCGAGAAGGAATAGTTTATTGGTTGAATTCATACATTTAATCCTTTTTTTCATGGTAAAAGTACAAAAAAATACTGTTTATTACTATTTTTGCGGTCAAATAGCAGTGCATGAACAGTATATCGATAATTAAAAATCCTATTTCTACCGAATTGGGCGACTTCAATAGGCTATTTGACAGCTCCCTTTCCAGTTCTAACCCCTTGTTGAAGAGTGTCATTGAGCATATCCGGCAAAGGAGTGGGAAGAGGATGCGTCCGATGCTGGTGTTGCTGATGGGCAAGTTGTTTGGCGAAGTCAACCAGTCTACGCTTCATGCGGCAGCAGCTTTGGAACTGCTTCATACGGCCAGTCTGGTGCACGACGACGTGGTAGACGAAAGTAGCGAGCGGCGCGGACAGCTGTCGGTGAATGCGGTGTTTAATAATAAGGTAGCTGTTTTGTCGGGCGATTATCTGTTGGCTACAGCCTTGGTACAGGTGGCTCTGACCCGCAATCACGACATTATTGACGTGGTTTCTGCATTGGGGCAGGACTTGGCCGAAGGTGAACTGCTACAACTTTCCAACGTTAGCAATCTTGAGTTTTCCGAGTCGGTGTATTTCGACGTTATCCGCAAGAAGACGGCGGCTTTGTTTGCTGCCTGTACCAAAGCGGGGGCTTTGTCGGTAGGAGCAACCGATGAAGAAGTCGAGAATGCCCGTCTGTTCGGTGAATATATCGGTATATGCTTCCAGATAAAGGATGATATCTTCGATTACTACGACAGCAAGGAGATAGGCAAACCTACGGGTAACGACATGCACGAAGGCAAACTGACGCTTCCGGTGCTTTATGCACTGAACGCTACCCACGATGAAGAGGCTCGCGCACTGGCCCTGAAAGTGAAGGAAGGTAGTGCTTCGGCCGATGAAATCGGGCATTTGGTGCGTTTCACCAAGGAAAACGGAGGCATCGAGTACGCTGAAAAGGTGATGAACGACTATCGTGAGAAAGCTTTTGCTTTGTTGCCTGCCGAAGGGCATGCGGACGTTAAACAAGCTCTTACTGCTTACTTGAACTACGTGGTAGAACGCGAGAAATAAGCGCATTCCCGTCGCTACATCGGTCTGGGCAGAGACCTTTATTATTCCCTTTTATTCATTCAACACAGCTGGTTTTATCGGGCTTTGCAGGACACTTGCCTGGCTCGTGAGAGACACTTGCACGGCTCGTGAGAGACACTTGCACGGCTCGCGAGCAACACTTGCACGGCTCATGAGCAACGCTTGTGTGGCTCGGACACATCGCTTATTGCCTGTTTTCGTGGAAAAAAGGAGTATAAAAAACGCCTTCCGGTTGTCCGAAAAGCGTTCCTTATTGAAAGCTGTTTCTCCCTTTCCTTTTGCGGAAGAGGGGCGTTGGGCGGCGATAGCAAGTGACTGGCGACAATTAGAAGAATTTTGTCTCCTGACCCAGAATGTCGCTCAACAGCAGGTTGGCCAGGCGGCTTGTGCCCAAGCGGAACAGGCTGTTGTTCAGCCATTCTTCGCCCAGTATTTCTTTAACGATGGTGTAGTATACCAATGCATCGTTCACTGTGTTGATGCCTCCGGCGGGCTTGAAACCGATCTTTATACCCGTCTCTTTGTAATATTCTTTGATGGCCTGACACATAACGTAAGCGGCTTCGGGAGTGGCGGCAGGCTGCTGTTTTCCGGTAGAAGTCTTGATGAAGTCGGCACCGGCATACATGGATAGGATAGAGGCTTTCTTGATGTTCGAAGCGGTCTTCAGGGCACCTGTTTCCAGAATGACTTTCAGGTGATGATCCTTGCAAGTCTCTTTCAGTTCCTGTATTTCGTCGCACATTTCTTCGTAGTTTCCACTGAGGAACTTGCCTACTGAAATAACGATGTCTATCTCGTCGGCACCTTCCATGATGGCCATGGCTGTTTCGGCTACTTTAACCTCGATGAATGTCTGCGAGGAGGGGAATCCACCCGATACGCAGGCTATTTTCACGTCTTCCACTTCGAGCGTGTCTTTTACTATTTCAGCGAAGTTGGGGTATACGCAGATGGCTGCTACGTTTTTCAGGTCGGGGTGCAGTTCGTCGAACTGGTTGACTTTTTGGGTAAATTTCATTACGCTTTCATCGCTGTCTTCACTCTTCAGTGTGGTCAGATCGATGCAGTTGAACAGAAACTTCTTGACGTCCATGGTATCGTTTGCAGGGACTTTTTCTGTCATGATTTTGGCTACCTGGGCAGCTACTTCGGCATCGTCCAGCTGGGTGTTGTACTTGGCTAGAGCGGCATCGTACTTGCTCTTGTTCGGTTCGTTTTTATCCATGATGTTTCTCTTTTAGGGTAGGGTTATTATTGTCTTAGTTTTTCGTTATTCAGGTGCCGTTGGTTATCTCGGCGTGTCTTCTTTTCCAAGGTTTGTCTGAAGGCTTCGGTGACATCTACACCTGTCTGGTTGGCGATGCATAGAAGCACCCAGAGGATGTCGGCTATCTCTTCGTCCAGATTGTCTTTTTCGCCTTGTTTGAACGACTGGTCGCCGTATTTCCGGGCCATCACGCGAGCCAGTTCTCCAACTTCTTCGGTCAATACGGCCATGTTGGTCAGTTCGCTGAAGTAGCGCACACCGTATTGTTTTATCCAGTTGTCTACTTGCTGCTGGGCATCGTGCAGGGTGATGCCTGTGGGGCTGTTTTCTTCCGTATTCATCGTCTGTACTCCTTTCATTCTTTGTTTTTGGTGTCTATGCAGATGGTTACCGGTCCGTCGTTCAGCAGCTCTACTTTCATGTCTGCTCCGAATTCGCCTGTACCGATTTCCTTGCCCAATGCCTCAGTCAGGCAGCGGCAAAACTCTTCGTATAGCGGTATGGAGATGTCTGGTTTGGCAGCGTGGATATACGAGGGGCGGTTTCCTTTCTTGGTCGAGGCATGAAGGGTGAACTGGCTGATGACAAGTATTTCGCCGTCAATATCAAGAACAGATTTGTTCATAACGCCGTTTTCATCGTCGAAAATACGCAGGTTGACTATCTTCTTGCACAGCCAGTCGATGTCTTCGTGGTTGTCGGCTTCTTCGATGCCTACCAGTATCATCAGTCCTTTTCCGATGGCCGATTTGCAATGTCCGTTGATGGTGACGGAGGCATGTCCGGCACGTTGTATCACTACTCTCATTTTGTTTTTATTTTACAGTTGGGTTACAAATATACAGATTATCCGAATTATAAAAAACAGACTGAGCCAAAATCCTGCATGATATTGGCCCTTTTTTCTCTCTGTCTGTTTTGGGTGAAGGAGTGTTTTGAGGCAGCTGCGCTTTACGAGTTGGCTGTCTCGAAGAACTCTTTGATGGTTTTCGCTTTCGCTTCGCCTACAACGGCGCTCAGTGCTTCTTGCGATGCTTCCCTAATTCGCTTTACGCTCTTGAATTCTTTCAGCAGGGCGGTCTTCGTCTTTTCGCCTATTCCTTTGATATCATCCAGCGCCGATGCAATCTGCCGTTTGCTGCGTTTGTCGCGATGGAAAGTGATGGCATAGCGGTGTACTTCGTCCTGAATCCTTGTCAGCAGGTGGAAGAGGGGCGTGTTCTGTTTCAGTCCGATGGTCTGTGGCGGAAAGCCATAAAGCAGTTCCGAAGTACGGTGTTTCCCGTCTTTTGCCAATCCGGCGATGGGTACATCGATTTGTAGTTCGTCTATCACCTCTTTTACGGCGCTCATTTGTCCTTTTCCTCCGTCGGTGATAAGCAGGTCAGGCAAGGGTTGTTTCTCTTCAATGGCGCGCTGATAACGCCGTCTGACGACTTCTTTCATGGAAGCATAGTCGTCCGGCCCTTCTACGGTCTTGATGTTGTACTTCCGATAGTCTTTTTTCGACGGTTTTCCTTTGATGAATACGACGCATCCGGCCACGGGGTCGGAGCCTTGTATGTTCGAGTTGTCGAAACATTCAATCTGCATGGGAAGTCTTTTGAGGTGCAGTTCGTCCTGTATTTCCTTCAGCAGTCTGACGGTTCGTTGCTCCGGATTCAGCTTTTCGGCCTGTTTCAGTCGGTCGGCTTTGTATTGTTTGACGTTGAGTAGGGAAAGGTCGAGCAGTTTCTTCTTGTCACCTCGTTGCGGCACGGTGAAAACGACATCTTTCAGCTCAATGTCCAGCTCGAAAGGAACGATGATTTCACGTGAAAGGCTTTTGTAACGTTCGCGCATTTCGATGATGCCCAGTGCCAGCAACTCTTCTTTGGTTTCGTTCAGGCGTTTCTTGTATTCGAAGGTGAAAGCCTGGTTGATGGCACCATTTGTGATGTGCAGGTAGTTGATGAAAGCAGAGCTGGCATCGTTGTCTTCCTCGATGGAGAAAACATCGATGTTGTGCAGTATGTTGCTTACTACTTCCGACTTGGAGCGGTAGTTTACCAGCAGCATGTATTTCTCTTTCGCCTTTTGTGCTTCCTCAAATTTCATTTCGGCTGCCAGTTCCTGCATCTGCTGGAAAAGCATCCGTTCGATGTATTGCGTATTTCCTTTTAGTATTTCCTTGATTTCATCGATATTCTTCATGTATTCGTCCATGCTCTGTTTCCCTATGCATGGGCCTGCGCAGTTCTTGATGTGGTATTCCAAGCAGACGTTGAACTTTCCGTTTCGGATGTTTTCGGGCGAAAGGTTCAGGTTGCAGGTGCGTAGCGGGTAGAGGTGCTTAATCAGATCGAGCACGGCATTCATCGAAGGTATATGGCTGTAGGGCCCATAGTAGGAAGAGCCGTTTCGTATGATTCTTCTCGTCTTGAAAATACGTGGAAAATATTCGTTTTGAACGCAAATGGAAGGGTAGGTCTTGTCGTCCTTCAACAAGACGTTGTAGCGTGGCTTGTATTTCTTGATCAGGTTGTTTTCGAGCAACAGGGCATCTTCCTCAGTATTGACCACGATGTATCGTATATCGGCAATCTTGCTGACCAGTACCCATGTCTTTCCCGGCTCGTGTTCTCGGTTGAAGTAAGACGATACACGGCGTTTCAGGTTTTTGGCCTTTCCTACGTATATAATGGTGCCTTCAGCATTCAGGTATTGGTAAATACCAGGGCCTTCGGGTAGGTTGGAGACAATGCCTTTCAGATAATCGTTGGTTTTTAACTCTTCCATTTTAGTATGCTTTACGTTCGATGGGCGTATGGATGGGGGTAGGACGTATGCTGAAGTTTCTTTGCTCCGGGCTTTTCTATCTGCGATGAAAAGGAAGCAAAGAAACTCTTTTATGTATACTTATCTGTCGAAAGTCAATATGGATTCTATTTCAATATCATTTTGAGCTATTTTCTCTCTTCCGTGCAGATTCTTTAATTCGATGATGAAATTGACGTATAGCTTGTTTTTGTTCAGCTGTCGTACTAATTGGCAGGCTGCAGCCATGGTGCCTCCCGTAGCCAGTAAATCGTCGTGGATCAGGACAACGTCATCTTCGCTGATGGCATCCTTGTGTATCTGTATAGTGTCCTTTCCATACTCTTTATCGTAGCTTAGCTCGATTGTCTCAGCCGGAAGCTTTCCGGGTTTGCGGATTGGAACAAATCCTGCTCCTAATCGGATGGCGAGGGCAGGTGCCATAATGAAGCCTCTTGATTCGAGTCCGACAACTTTTGTGATGCCTTTATCCTTGTATGTCTCGTAGAGTATGTCCAGGATGCTCTTTAAAGCTTCACGGTCTTTGAACATGGTTGTTACGTCATAGAACAAGATTCCCGGTATCGGGAAATCAGGTATTTCTCGGATACTTTTGATAATTGTTTCTTTGTTCATAATCAGATGTTTTAATGCGTTTATTGAATTATTTGTTTCACGTGGAACGCGTTCGTCTTAGCGGCCCGAAAGGACTAAGAGAACATTGATATCGCTCGGTGATACTCCCGGTATACGACTTGCTTGGGCGATAGTCTCCGGATCTATCTTCACTAACTTCTGCCGGGCTTCGGTAGATAGAGATTGGATTGAGTTATAGTCGAACTTCCCTTTGATCTTGATGCTTTCCAAACGAGCCAGCTTGTCGGCTATGATACGCTCTCGACCAATATATCCTTCGTATTTGATTAAGATTTCAGCAGCTTCGATAATTTCTTCTTTCCGCTCTGTTATCTTATCCAATTCCCGCTTCAAGGCACTTACGTGTTCACTCATATTTTCGATTGTTATTTGCGGGCGATTTATTAAGTCGATTAGTTTGCATCCTTGTCGGAGTGGAGTAGTACCTAACGACTCTAATGTGGAATTAATCAATGCAGGTTTCATGGAATAATTGCGAGTAAACTGAACCAAGCTTTCGATGGCTTCACGTTTTTTTCGTAATAACTCATAGCGATCGTTTTGGGCTAGTCCCAGTTTCCATGACTTCTCTGTCAGGCGCATGTCTGCATCGTCCATACGAAGCAGTATGCGATATTCTGCTCGTGAGGTAAACATTCGGTAAGGCTCGTCTACGCCTTTAGTAACCAAATCATCGATGAGTACGCCGATATATGCTTCATCGCGTCCCAATGTGAAAGGTTCTCCTCCGTGGCAATTGATATGTGCGTTGATGCCGGCTATGATTCCTTGTCCGGCAGCTTCTTCGTATCCTGTCGTTCCGTTTACTTGTCCGGCAAAGAACAGATTCTTTATTTTTTTTGTTTCCAACGTGTGTTTCAGTTGGGTTGGGTCGAAGTAATCGTATTCGATGGCATAACCAGGACGATAAATGACGAGGTCTCTGAATGCAGGAATCTTTTTAAGTGCTGCAATCTGTATTTCCATGGGAAGAGACGATGAAAAACCGTTCAAATACAGTTCGCGGGTTGTTTCTCCTTCCGGTTCCAGAAATAATTGGTGTTGCTCCTTGTCGGGGAAGGTTACAATCTTGGTCTCGATACTTGGACAGTAGCGTGGCCCTATACTTTTGATCTGTCCGTTGAAAAGGGGAGATTCAGGTAAACCTTCACGCAGTATCTGGTGCGTTTCTTCGTTGGTGAAGCATGTCCAACAAGGCAACTGTTTCAGATGACGTGTGCCTGTATTCATGAATGAGAACTTGTGGAAATCTGCTTCGCCATCTTGAATCTCCATACAGTCGTAGTGAACGCTTCGTCCATCGATGCGTACCGGCGTACCTGTTTTCATACGGCCATAGGTAATGCCGTGCTGTGCGATAGATTCGGTCAATTCGTAAGAAGCTGGTTCGGCCATTCGTCCGCCAGGAAGCATGGTTCGTCCTACGTGCATCAGTCCGTTCAGGAAGGTACCTGCTGTCAGAACTACACATTTGGCGTGGAAAGTTACCCCCCACACGGTTTTTACTCCTGTTACTTCTCCGTTTTCAACGAGAATTCCGTTTACGGTGTCCTGCCAAATATGTAAGTTGGGTATGTTCTCCAGAATTTCCCGCCAGGCCCAAATGAATTTGCCACGGTCGCATTGGGCACGTGGACTCCACATGGCCGGTCCTTTTGATCGGTTCAGAATCCGGAATTGGATAGCGGTTTTGTCTGTTACTAATCCCATGTATCCACCCAGTGCATCGATTTCGCGCACAATCTGTCCTTTGGCAATACCACCCACAGCCGGATTACAGCTCATCTGCCCGATTTTATTCATGTCCATAGTGATGAGACACGTTTTGGATCCTAAATTGGCAGCAGCTGCTGCGGCTTCACATCCGGCATGCCCGGCACCGATTACAATTACATCGTATTTAAATTCCATTCGTCTAAAACTGTTATTACTGATGCAAAGTTACTAAAAAGTTAGGTTAAGGTTTTACTTTCTGCTGCTTATTACTTATGAATTATAAGAAAAACTGGTCAGGAATTGCAGTTTGGTTTTATCGTTCTATTTATTGAACAGATTCTTTTATCTTATGTTCGGATGATAGGCTATTTTTGCATCATTGATTTGTGTAGGTTTTCTAATCTGAAATTGTTTTCTAATAAAACTTTTAATTCCTCTTGGTAGAGGAAATGTTAGCTTCGTTAGAAATGTTGGTTATTTTAAAATAGAGCAGGTATGTTATTCAAAAGAACATTTTGTAGTATGTTATTGCTGGCGGTAGTGCTGGCTTGTGCTTATGGCGTCAATTATACGCCGGAAAGGGTGTGTGCTTCTGTTTCATTGAAAGCGCCGGGGAATAGTGCTGAACGGTATGCTTTGTCTTTTCGGGATTCTGAGAATCCGTTGTATAAATATCAGCTCATTTCGCCCGAAAAAATGCCATTGCTGATTTATCAGGATGTGGATCAAGCGGAGAAATCTTGTCGGGTAACAGTGTTCATTGTAGCTTTGGAGAATGTATATTTTCACTTCGACGAGCAGGTGAAAACGGGCTATCGACACGATGACTGCCTGTTCTATATGCCCGGCTTCTGGTATCGTCGCAATCTGCGTTCACCCAAACAAGCTCCTTCTTTTCATACATCGGATAGTTGGGTGGTACGGGAAGACCGCTTGAGTACACCATTAACGGCTGTATTTAATGAAAAAGAGAAAACTGTAATGTCAGTGATTCGTTTGGACGATTATGAGTCAGATGCATTGACTACTCATCAGGAAGGTGAGGTTATACTGTCTGGTTCTACTTCAATTGGCTATACAGGCTTTGAAAATATTTCAGGTGAGACATCCCTTTCTTTTGGTTTCCCTTATAAGGAGGAACCACGAAGCTATGTCCGTAAATTGACTCTGGCTCCTTCGGTTGAAGCTTTTCAGCTTCTGAAGAAAGGAGAAACACTTACTTTGACATGGGAGTTGAAAGAGGCTGATGCAACTGACTTCTCTGAGTGCGTACAACGTACTTGGGAATATTGTTATGATACATATCGTCCTCAACCGGTTGAGACACCTTATTCTTCTGAAGAAATGAAAAGTGTATTGAGCAACTATTTTGTGGAAAGCTTTGTAGATGATACACCGGTAAACTATTTTTCGGGAGTCGAATTACGTACAGCTACCTGCGAATGCAATGATGTAGCTGAGGTAGGTTTTGTGGGACGTACATTACTGAATGCTTTCAACGCTTTGGAATATGGCGAGCAACAGCAAAGAACTGATTTGGCAGGAAACGCCCGTCTTGTTTTTGATTCTTATTTGAAGAATGGCTTTTCGTCTGCAGGTTTCTTTAATGAAGTTATTCATTATAAGCGGGGAGCAATAGAACAGAATCATAGCATCCGTCGTCAGTCGGAAGGAATATACGCAGTGTTGCATTATTTGAATTATGAACGTACTCGTGACCGGAAACATCCGGAGTGGGAGAAGCGTGTCAGGAAAATGTTGGATATGTTCTTGCTTCTTCAGCAGGCTGATGGTAGTTTTCCACGAAAGTTCAAGGATGATTTATCACTGGTAGATTCGACAGGAGGAAGTACTCCATCTGCTACATTACCATTGGTGATGGGATATAAATATTTTAAAGATAAACGTTATTTAGAAGCAGCCCGACGTACGGTAAACTATTTGGAAACGGAGATTATATCCAAATCTGATTATTTCTCGTCTACTCTTGATGCTAATTGCGAGGATAAGGAGGCTTCCTTGTATGCTTCTACGGCAGCCTATTATCTGGCTCTGGTTTCGAAAGGAGAAGAACGTGCTCATTATACAGCATTGGCCCGGAAGGCTGCTTATTTTGCTTTGTCGTGGTACTATACGTGGGATGTACCTTTTGCGCAAGGACAAATGTTGGGTGATATTGGGCTGAAGACTCGTGGATGGGGAAATGTTTCGGTCGAGAATAATCATATAGATGTATTTGTCTTCGATTTTGCCGATGTATTGAGATGGTTGGCGAAAGAATATAGTGAGCAGCGTTTTGCAGATTTTGCGGAAGTTATATCAACCTCTATGCGTCAATTGTTACCTTATGAAGGGCACATGTGCGGCATAGCCAAAACCGGTTATTATCCCGAAGTGGTTCAGCACACTCATTGGGATTATGGGAAAAATGGAAAGGGATATTATAATACAATTTTTGCTCCAGGATGGACGGTTGCTTCTTTGTGGGAACTCTTTTCGTCAGGGCGTGCTGAAACCTTCCTCCGGTAGTAGATGTGTGTTAAAAGAAGATGCCATTGTGAGTGTAAGTTAAAAGCTCATGGATGAAGAATGAAAGAGTTAAGGCTTTAATCTTTGGTTATATATGTTTCTTGAGATAGTCTTAACTCTTTCATTCAATATTAATGTGGGCAGTTATTCTTTGTGAAGCAAGTTTTTTATATTCAAAGCTTTGTTCTCTGCTTCCTCCATGATTTCCCGTTCGCCGGGGCCTTTGTCGTTGATGCCGCACAAATGGAGAATACCATGAATAATAACACGATGCAATTCCCGATCATAATCGTTGTCGGCAAATTGCTCGGCATTGGTACGTACGGTATCCAGGCTAATGAAAAGGTCACCGTTCAAACGGTTGCCTTCGCAGTAGTCGAAAGTGATGATATCCGTATAATAATCATGTTGCAGATATTGGCGGTTCACTTCCAGAATCTTTTCGTCTGAACAGAAAATGTAGGCTATCTCTCCTACACGCTTTCCATAAGTTGCGGCTACAGCTTTAATCCATTCTGTAGTCTCACGTTTTTTGATGTTGGGCATTTCCACGCCATCTGTTTGGTAACTGATCATAGTCTTATTGATTTGTTTAATTGGTTCTGTAAATAACTAATGTTTATAAGGAGTTGTTTCGCTTGTGCCATACCTTTTTGATGTCTGTGGTGGATACAGATAAATATTGTCTGTAGTTTATCTGGCAAAGAACAGGTAACTGATAATAATAGCAGCAATAATCCCTGAAAAGTCGGCGATAAGTCCACATGTTACGGCATTGCGGGTACGGCTGATGCCTACACTGCCAAAATACACAGCCAGAATATAGAATGTGGTATCCGATGCACCACGGGCTATACAACTCATACGGCCTACAAACGAATCAGCTCCGTATTCTTTCATGGTATCTATCATCAGGCCATTGGCTGCGCTTCCACTCAGTGACTTCATCAGGGCAGTGGGCAGGGCACCAACAAAGCTGGTGTCGATGCCGCATAGGCCTACAAGATAACCAATGCCGTTTACCAGCATATCCATTGCACCCGAAGCACGGAATACGGCAATTCCGACAAGGAAAGCTACCAAATAAGGAATGATACGCACGGCAGTGCTGAACCCTTCTTTTGCTCCTTCGATAAAAGCGTCGTAAACGTTGATCTTTTTTCGAAGTCCCCACACGATAAAAAGCAGGATGATACTGAACAGGATTATATTGGCTGCCAGTGTAGAATATGTGCCCATCTCATCACGTCCTACACGGACAAAAAGCCAGATAAGGGCTGAAAAGAAAAGTGCAATGTATCCTAAAAGAATAAGTACAGGTTTGCAGAATAGATTCAACCGTTGCGAGATACTTACTGCTGCAACACCTACAAGGGTCGATATGGTTGTGGTAAGCAGTGTCGGTATGAAAATGTCTGTGGGTTGGACTGCGCCCATCTGTGCACGATACATCATGATGCTGACAGGAATCAGTATCAATCCCGATGTATTCATTACCAGAAACATAATCATTGGATTCGTGGCTGTATCTTTTTTCGGATTCAGTTCCTGAAGTTCTTTCATGGCTTTTAGTCCTAAAGGCGTGGCGGCATTGTCCAGTCCCAGCATATTGGCCGACAGGTTCATGAAGATACTGCCCATTGCGGGATGCCCTTTGGGGATATCCGGGAAAAGGCGGCAAAACAAGGGGCTCAACCATCGGCTCAGGGAATTGATCATACCGCTGTTTTCGCCGATTTTCATGATTCCTAACCAAAGAGCCAGTACTCCGGTAAGTCCTAATGAGATCTCGAAAGCATTTTTAGAAGAATCAAATGTCGAGTTCACCAGCTCCGTGAAGATTTCTGTGTCGCCCATGAACAACAACCGGATAAGAGCTACGATGAAGGCAATAACAAAGAATGCCACCCAAATGTAATTCAGAACCATAGACTAAATGTAATTTTAATTGCAAAAGTAAGCATATCTTTCTACTTGACACGTGAATTTTGGCTATTTTTGTCCCGAACGAGAGGAAAAATTTATCATATTTGAAAGATGTTACAAAAGACAATCGTAATAGAACAGGAACTCCGTCAGTATGTTGATCCTGTAAAGCGTGAATATCTTCCCAAGTTTTTCAAAACAGGGAAGGGGCAATATGGCGAAGGCGACCGCTTTTTGGGTGTTGTCGTTCCTGATACCCGTCAGGTAGCTCGCCGTCACAAAGAGGAACCGTTTGATGTGATGGCTGAGTTGCTACAGAACGAATGGCACGAATGCCGTCTTTGTGCTTTGCTGATGATGGTAGAACGTTTCAAGAAGTCTGCTTCTGATGGACGGAAGACAATCTTTGATTTCTATCTGACGCAGACTGCCCGTATCAATAATTGGGATTTGGTCGATCTTTCGGCTCCTTATATCGTAGGCGAGTATTTGAAGGATAATCCCCGTGATGTACTTTATCGGCTGGCACAGAGTGATTGGCTTTGGGACCGGCGCATTGCGGTCGTTTCGACTCTTGCTTTGATTCGGGATCATGACTTCATTGACACTTTGCGATTGTCGGAATATTTCCTTCAGCCTTATGTGGCCGCTGCTCCTTCGCTCCCTGCTGTTCGTATGCACGATCTGATGCAGAAAGCTATTGGCTGGATGCTGCGCGAGGTGGGCAAGCGAGATAAGGATCTGTTGGTACAGTTCCTTGAGAAATATGACGTCGTAATGCCCCGTACAATGTTACGTTATGCCATTGAGAAGTTCTCGAAAGAGGAACGGCTGGAGTTTATGGCGCGTTGACTGTGTGTGAAAATGGAAACAAGTTTTTTGTAAGTTAATGATAATACGTTGGAGTTATGTATAAAGAATTTGTAGGCATTCTTTGTTTTCTGTTCAGTGCCTGTCTGCTTCAGGCACAGGATGCCAAAGAGAGGGGATTGCAAAGTATCAATAGAACATCGGCAGAAGCCATTGTCGGTTTTCTGGCCGATGATGAATTGCAAGGACGCGAGGCAGGTATGCACGGCTCGCGGGTGGCAGCACGCTATCTGGCTGCTTTTCTGAAAGACATCGGTGTGGCTCCGCTTGATGGAGAGAGTTATTATCAACCTTTCGAAGCCTGTGCCCGCGAGCGTCAGCAAAAGGGACGTTTTCAGGTTCATCCGGACTCTATTGCTCTCTACAAACAGGGGGCATATCGTTCTTTGCGGCTGAACAATGTACTGGGAATGATTCCCGGTGAGCGGAAGGACGAGTATGTAGTGGTAGGTGCCCACTTCGATCATTTGGGCGTGGACGAAACCTTGGCCGGAGACTCTATCTATAATGGAGCTGACGATAACGCTTCCGGTATTTCGGCTGTCCTTCAGATAGCCCGTGCTTTTGTGTTTTCGGGACAGAAGCCGTTGCGCAATGTCATCATTGCTTTGTGGGATGGCGAGGAGAAAGGATTGCTTGGCTCAAGGTATTTCACTATGTCGTGCCCATTCATCGGAAAAGTGAAAGGCTATCTTAACTTCGACATGATAGGTCGTAACAACAAGCCCGACTGTCCGCAACACGTAGTCTATTTCTATACCGAATCGCATCCAGCCTTTGGCGAATGGCTGAAGCAGGATATTCGTACGTATGGTCTGGATCTGAAGCCCGATTACCGTCCTTGGGATCGTCCCGTTGGCGGTAGCGATAATGCTTCGTTTGCTTTACTGGATATTCCCATTATCTGGTATCATACGGACGGACATCCCGATTATCATCAGCCGGGTGACCATGCAGACCGGTTGAACTGGGATAAGCTGACAGACATCACCCGTGCTTCATTCCTGAATGTCTGGAATTTGGCTAATGAACCTGTTTATTGACCTGTATTTATGCCCGGTTTAAAATAAATTGTGTACGATGAGAAATATTACGCTCTGTGGGGTTTTATTGTTGATTTTCTGCACATGTTCTAATCTATACGCTCAACATATCATTTCCAGAAAGCTGCCTTTCTTCTATGAATTGGCTTCTAACGAGATTTTTGATATTTATCAGGATAAAGAAGGGTATTTGTGGATTGGTACGACAAACGGACTGGCGCGCTACGACGGATATCGTTTGCAGTCTTTTCGTTCGGACTATAAGGATTTAAGTTTGCTTACCGACAATACCATTTCTTCCATTGCCGATAATGAGCAATATGTTTGGATAGGAACTCGCAAAGGCCTTAACCTGTATGACAAACATACTTGCCGGATTGTGCCTTTCCCGGATGAGAGACTTTTGGACAAGAATATTAATTATATGATTGCCGACCATTCGGGTACGGTTTGGCTGGCTACAGGAAAGAAGATATACAAATGCTCTCCGGATGCCACAAAAGTCGAAGAGTACGAGCTGCTTTCTCGCAAAGATTATCTTGTCAATGCTGTCTATGCTGACAGAGAAGGGAATGTGTGGGCACTTACAAATGGAATTGGGCTTTTCAGATACGATGCTGAAACTGACTTCTTTATCAGCTATCCCCGGCTGGGGGCATCTAATGCTCCTTATACTATGTATCAGGACGTTGCCGGTAATTATTGGATTGGTACATGGGGAGAAGGGTTGTGGCAGTTCTTTCCTGATAAAACGGATGATTGTTATAAAAGACATCACATTATAAACGCAAGAACCGGTTTGTCGGAACCTATCTTTTACAGTATGGTTCAGGATGATACGTTCGGTTATCTGTGGTTACTTTCCTATAATGAACTATATGCGTTGAAGTATACAGAGGATGGCCGGTTAGAGAGTGTCGATATCCACGACAGGGTAGATACGCACATGATGTATACCAAAATCTTAAAAGACCGGGAAGGAAATTTGTGGCTGGGCTCTTATGATATGGCCTATACGATCTTTTTCGATCATTCGAAGATTGATAACTATCCTTTGGAGCAACTGAAAGAACAGATGGGATGGGATGTCAATATATTGAATCTGTGTATGGACAAAGAATCGCTGATGTGGATTAGTCAAGATCGATATGGGCTTTGTCTTTACGATTTACAACGGAATCTGCTGGTCGATAACAAGAATAATGAAGTGTCAGGACTTGGTGAAGTGGAACTGTTGGTGAAGTCACGCGCAAAGGACGGAATTTGGGTTACGCCCAGATATGTGCCGAGGGCTGTGCGGGTGGCATATCGAGATATGTCGGTTTGTGTAGAAGAAGATATTAATCTGTCTGGACAAGCGAGCGGGAGCATCAAGAATTTGACAGAAGATAGCGCTGGTAACTTATGGATATTGACAAAATCTGCATTGTTTATCAAACAACCGGATGCTGATAAGCCCGTTGTCTCCGGGCAGAAGTTACCGATGATGCATGCCATGGCTGCCGGTCCGGATGGATATGTCTGGGGAGTAGGTTCGGACAAATGTCTGTATCGGTTGCGTTATTCCAACGGACAGATTGTTTTGGAAGATCGGGTTCCGGTTCAGCTTTTGTCAGAGCAAGAAGAAATTCTGCATATTAGTCTGGATTCTGAAGGCTGCTTGTGGTTGGTATCTTCTTTGGGCAGGATTTTCAGGTCGGACCAGGACAGGAGAACTTTTAAAAATATGCCTTTGGACAGCAGGCTGGATAACTGTTCGGTATTGGGAATGGTTGCCGAGAAAGATTTTGTGTGGATTGCAACCAATAAAAAGGTACTGCAATACAATATCCGCAAAGAAACCTGTGTAGACTATGGAACTACGGATGAAAACATCGAGGTCGATGTATTCCGATACAAGGCAATCAGCCCAGACGGTTTGGGTGGACTGTATGTTGGCGGGCATCACGGATTTGTACATATTCAGTCGGATACGGTTTCTGCAATCGATGTCTCGCGTTTCCGTCCGGTGGCTACAGATGTGCGTTCGGATAACCAAAGTGTACTGTTTGGTGGAAGAAATACGGCCAGTCGGGTGGTACTCGATTCGGATGCCAGGAATATTGAAATCTGTTTTTCTCCTCTACGCTATGCGTTGAACTCGAAAAAGCTTCGGATGGCTTATCGGTTGGAGGGAGCAGATAAGGACTGGATTTATCTGGATTATGGCAAAAGTTCGGCTTTCTACAACCGTTTGAGGAAAGGTACTTATCACTTTAAGGTGAAAATGGAAGACGGACAAGGAGGGTGGACTGCTGGAGAGACTCTGCTGACGTTGGTGAAACTACCGGCATTCTACGAAACCTGGTGGGCTTACGTATTCTATCTGATAGTTGCTGTTTCGTGTGCTTATTCTATGTTGCGTTTTTATATCAGGCGAATGAAGCTGAAGAATGAAGCGAAACTGAAAGAAGAAATGGTGCGTACGAAGCTGAATTACTTTACAAACGTTTCGCACGAACTGCTGACGCCGCTTACGGTGATTTCCTGCATGTCCGATTATATGGAACAGAGAGTTCCTGCCGTGCGTCAGCAGTGTGATGTGTTGAAGTCGAATGTGGACAGACTAAAGCGCCTGATACAGCAGATTCTCGACTTCAGGAAAGTAGATGTCGGAAAAATGAAGCTGAGTGTGGCAGAAGGGGATGCCGGCGCATTTATACAGACGCTTTGTAATAATAATTTCCGCCCGTTGGCTGCCCAAAAGAATATATCGCTCGAAATCAGTATAGAACCAGTCGAGATAAAGGCCTGGCTGGACTTTGATAAGCTGGATAAGATTCTGTACAATCTCCTTTCGAATGCAGTCAAATACACTCCGGAAGGGAAAACAATCAGGATTACGGCCTATATTGTACATAAGGAAGGTGGTCGTTTTCTGGTACTTAAAGTAGCCGATGAAGGAGTAGGAATTGCTTCGGGCGAGCTTGCCCGGATATTTACCCGTTTCTACAGCGATCGGAAGAACAAGGGAGTAGAATCGAACGGCATCGGGCTTTCGCTGACAAAGGATCTGGTATGCCTGCATCATGGCAATATTGATGTGGAAAGTACGTTAGGCAGTGGCAGTTGTTTTACGGTAGAGATTCCTGTCGATAAAGAGGCTTATGCGGCCGATGAGAGGGTGGAAGAAGTGTCCGTACTTCCGGCCGATGAAATCGCTTCTGAACCTAACACAGAAGCCGAACCTGTATTGCCGGAAGAAAACACCGACCGGCCGACGTTGCTGCTGATAGATGATAATACGGAACTGCTCTACATCATGCGGGAGCTGTTTAAGGATAGCTATGGGGTGCTGACCGCTGCTGACGGAGGACAGGCATGGGAGCGGCTGACTGCACATACGGTAGACGTGATAATCTGCGATGTAATGTTGCCCGATGTAAGCGGATGGAAACTGTGCAGCCGAATGAAAGCCGATTTGCGTTTCAATCATATTCCGGTGATTATCCTGACTGCCAAGAACGGTGCCGACGACCAGGTGACCAGTTATAATGTAGGAGCCGAAGGTTATATTGCCAAACCGTTCGATATGAAAGTGCTGTCAGCCCGTATCGACAACCTGATTAAAGCTTCGCGAAGAAGACAGGCGGCATTCCGAAAAGAGAAGAATGTCAGTCTGGAGGACCTGGCCTATCCTTCAGCCGACCGTCAGTTCCTGCAAGCTGTGATCGAAAGCATCGAAGCGCATCTGGAGCAGTCGGAGTTCGACCTGGATCAGTTGTCTAAAGAGGTGAACATGTCCAAGTCTACGCTGTATCGCAAAATCAAGTCGATGACCGGACTGACTCCGTTGGACTTTGTGCGCAATGTCAAGATGAAGCGTGCCTGCATGATGTTGTCTTCACATTCGGTAACCATATCCGAGGTTGCTTATGCCGTCGGTTTCAATAATCCCAAGTACTTCACGAAGTGCTTCAAAGAGGAGTTCGGCGTAACTCCTACCGAGTATCAGCAGATGCAGCCGTCTTAACCGGAGCTGTATGCTGTGTGGATTAAGAGGCTTTTCAGGGGGCAAAAATCGTTCATTAGGGGGTAAATTCTTTGCATGCAAGGATTTTACTCCCTATATAATTTGTTTGGATGCCTGTTTTTGTGGAGTAGTTTGCTTCTTTTGCATACTTGAATTAATGCTAGTAACATGAAAAAGAAACAGAATTTTGCAGGCCATCGTGCAATAGGTTTTCTGATGGCGTTTATTTTTCTTTGGGGAGTGCTTCCGTATGCGGAAGCTGGTGATGTTCGCAAACAGCTTTTTGATAATGGCTGGAGGTTTGCTTTGGGTGACAGTACTGCTGCTTCGGCGGCGGCTTACGATGATTCGGCCTGGCGGTTGTTGGACTTGCCGCACGATTGGAGTATTGAGGGGACGATTGCTGCCGATGCACCGATGGGGAACGACGGCGGATATTTCCCCGCGGGAATAGGTTGGTATCGTAAAACCTTCCAGGTTCCTGCCGACTATCGTGACCGCAAAGTAGGAATCTATTTCGAGGGTGTGTATATGAATGCAGAAGTGTTCATCAACGGAACTTCGCTGGGTGTTTGGCCGTATGGTTACTCTTCTTTCTTTTACGACTTGACTCCTCATATCCGTGTAGGCGAGGCGAACGTAGTTGCAGTACGTGTCGACAACTCTCAGCAGAAGAACTGCCGCTGGTATAGTGGCTCGGGCATTTACCGGCACGTCTGGCTGACGGTAACCGACAAGGTGCATATCGACCACTGGGGTATGTTTGTTACGACGCCCGAAGTGAGCAAAGAAAAAGCGACCGTTAAGGTGCAGACAGCTTTGAAGAACGAGACTGCGGCCGACCGTCGCATCACGCTGACCACCACCCTGTTCGATGCCAAGAAGCAGTCGGTAGGCGAAAGCGAAACAACTGTCGACCTGCCTGCCAATTCTTCGAAAGAGGTGTCTTTGTCCATCCCAGTGCTTCAGCCGGCTTTGTGGAGCCCCGACACGCCTTATCTGTACGAGGCTCGCTGTACGGTAGCAGAGTCGGGCGAGGTGAAAGACTGTATGACTGAGAATTTCGGCATCCGTAGCATTGAGTATTCTGCCGAGAAAGGCCTGTTGCTGAACGGCAAGAAGATCATCCTGAACGGTGGTTGTCTGCACCACGATAATGGTTTCCTGGGAGCAGCAGCTTACGACCGTGCCGAGGAGAGGAAGGTAGAGCTGATGAAAGCTGCTGGCTTCAATGCCGCACGTACGGCACACAATGTACCCTCGGAGGCTTTCCTGGATGCCTGCGACCGCTTGGGACTGCTGGTTATTGACGAAGCTTTCGACGGCTGGCGCGACAGCAAGAACAAATACGACTATTCGGTTCACTTTGATAAATGGTGGCAACGCGACCTCGACGCAATGGTGCTCCGCGACCGCAACCACCCTTCCATCTTCTGTTGGAGTATCGGAAACGAGGTGATAGAGCGCAAGAAGATAGAAGTGGTTACGACAGCTAAAAAACTGGGCGACCGCGTACGTCAGTTGGACGGTACACGTCCGGTCACTTCGGCTCTGGCTGCCTGGGACAGCGACTGGGAAATCTACGATCCGCTGGCTGCCCAGCACGAGATTGTAGGTTACAACTATATGCTCCACCGTGCGCCGGACGACCATAAACGGGTACCTTCGCGTGTGATTATCCAGACCGAGTCATTCCCGCGCGGTGCCTTCGACAATTGGAAACTGGTGACTTCGAACGAATATGTTCTGGGCGATTTCGTGTGGACAGCTCTCGACTATCTGGGTGAGTCGGCCATTGGCCGCTACTATTACGTAGGCGACTCGGAAGGCGAGCATTACGTACGTCCTCATTATCCTTGGCACGGTGCCTATTGTGGCGACATCGACCTGACCGGCTGGCGGAAACCGATTTCTCATTATCGCGACCTGCTCTACAATGCGGACAAGAAACTCTATCTGGCTGTGAAAGAGCCGGACAATTATTACGGTAAAATCAAGGAAACAGCCTGGTCTGTCTGGCCTACGTGGGAAAGCTGGAACTGGCCGGGACACGAAGGAAAGCCCATCGAGGCCGAAGTCTATTCGCGTTATCCGAAGGTTCGCCTGTACCTCAACGACGAGCTGGTGGGCGAGCGGACTGTAGGGGTTGAGCAGCGTTTTATGGCTGTCTTCACCTTGCCTTATCAGCCGGGCACACTGAAAGCTGTAGGTGTAGACGCTGAAGGCCGCGAGGCAGAAGAAAAAGTACTTGTTACGGCAGGTGAGCCGGCAAAAATCCGCTTGACGCCCGACCGCAAGACTTTGAAAGCCGACGGACAGGACCTGTCGTTCGTAACGGTAGAGGTGGTGGACAAAGAAGGCCGCGTAGTGCCCGACGCCGCAAACCGCCTGTCGTTCGAGGTGAAGGGGGCCGGAGTGATTGCTGCTGTGGGCAACGCTAATCTGAGAGATACCGATCCTTATGTAGGCAAAGAGCGGAATGCCTGGAAGGGTAGGGCTATGGTCATCGTGAAGAGTACCGCAAAGAGTGGCACTATCCGGCTGAAAGTTTCTGGCGAGGGACTGGATTCGGCTTCGCTGTCCATTAAGGCTACCCGATAAAAGGCTTTCGAAGGCCTCACAGGGCACTCCTGAAGGGGGATTGTGGGACACTTGCACGGCTCGCGAGCCGTACAAGTGTCCCACAAATGTATTGCAAGTGTCGCTCGCGAGCCGTGCAAGTGTGGCAGAAGGCGGTGGTCTCTGCTTGCGAAAAGCGTCTCCCTTTTTCGGTTATTCCAAAATTAATTAGTTATTTTGCACGTGCCAAGAACGGTGTACGCCATCAGTGGCATGCCGTGTAGAATGTGGAAATAAGAAATGGAACAGGAAAACTTTGACATACGCAGCCAGCAATTGGCTTCGGGCAAGGAAAAGGACTTTGAGAATGCGCTCCGGCCGCTCAGTTTCGAGGACTTCAGCGGGCAGGACAAGGTGGTAGACAACCTGCGCATCTTCGTCAAGGCAGCCCGCCTGCGCGGCGAGGCTCTTGACCACGTCCTGCTTCACGGCCCTCCCGGACTGGGAAAAACGACACTTTCGAACATTATCGCCAACGAATTGGGCGTGGGTTTCAAGATTACTTCCGGCCCTGTGCTCGACAAGCCGGGCGACCTGGCCGGCATTCTGACCAGTCTGGAAACCAACGACGTGCTTTTCATCGACGAGATACACCGCCTCAGTCCGGTAGTGGAAGAGTACCTTTACTCGGCCATGGAGGATTACCGCATCGACATCATGATCGACAAGGGCCCTTCGGCACGCAGCATACAGATTGATTTGAATCCCTTTACGCTGGTAGGGGCAACGACGCGCAGCGGTCTGCTGACGGCGCCGCTCCGTGCCCGCTTCGGCATCAACCTGCACCTGGAGTATTACGACGACGACGTGCTGGCCGGCATTATCCGCCGTTCGGCGCAGATTCTGAACGTACCTTGCTCTACCAGAGCCGCGGCCGAAATCGCATCGCGCAGCCGTGGTACGCCCCGTATCGCTAATGCCCTGTTGCGCCGTGTACGCGACTTTGCCCAGGTGAAAGGATCGGGCAGCATCGACACCGAAATAGCCCAGTTTGCCCTCGAAGCCCTGAACATCGACAAGTACGGGCTCGACGAGATAGACAACAAGATTCTGACCACCATCATCGACAAGTTCCGTGGCGGTCCCGTGGGGCTGACTACCATCGCCACCGCATTGGGCGAGGACGCCGGCACCATCGAAGAAGTGTACGAGCCTTTCCTCATCAAAGAAGGTTTCATCAAGCGCACGCCGCGCGGACGTGAGGTGACGGAGTTGGCATACAAACATTTAGGACGCAGTTTGTATAGCAGCGACGGCAGACAGCCGTCTCTGTTTGACTAAGAAGAAGTATTTGGTTATGGCAAATTTAAAATCGCTTGCAAAGGAAACAGCCATTTACGGCCTGAGCAGCATCGTAGGGCGTTTCCTGAACTACCTGCTCGTGCCGGTGTACACCCTTGCCATGTCGGCCGAGTCGGGAGGCTATGGGGTAGTGACCAATATATACGCCTGGGTGGCGTTGGCACTGGTACTGCTTACATTCGGTATGGAGACGGGTTTCTTCCGCTTCGCCAATAACGGCAAGGACGACCCGATGCGGGTCTATTCCACAACGCTGTTGGGAGTAGGCGGAGTGGCGCTTACGTTTCTGGTGTTGGGCTTGCTGTTTCTGCAACCCATTGCCGGCTTGCTGGGTTATGCCGAGCATCCCGAATACGTGGGTATGATGATGGCCGTTGTAGCCATGGACGCATTTCAGAGCATTCCCTTCGCTTATCTTCGCTACAAGAAGCGTCCCATCAAGTTTGCCGCGCTGAAGCTGCTGTTCATCTTCCTGAACATTGCACTCAACCTGGCCTATTACGTGTGGATGAAAGGCAGTGACGTAGGCTATGCCTTCCTGTTCAACCTGATATGTACGTCCACTGTGATGCTCTGCCTGATACCCGAATTGCGCGGCTTCCGCTATGCGCTCGACCGGGCCTTGCTGCGACGTATGCTTTCCTACAGTCTGCCGCTGCTGGTGCTTGGCCTGGCCGGCATTCTGAACCAGGTGGCCGACAAGATAATCTTTCCCTACGTCTATCCCGATAAGGCCGAAGCCACCGTACAGCTGGGCATCTACGGAGCGGCCAGCAAGATAGCCATGATTATGGCCATGCTGACACAAGCCTTCCGCTACGCCTACGAGCCGTTCGTCTTTGGCAAGAGTCGCGACAAGGATAACCGTGAGGTTTATGCACAGGCCATGAAGTTCTTCATCATCTTCACCCTGCTGGCTTTCCTCGCCGTGATGTTCTACCTCGATTTGCTGAAGTTCATCATCGGTCGCGACTACTGGGCCGGCTTGCGTGTGGTGCCTATTGTGATGGCTGCGGAAATCTTCATGGGTATTTACTTCAACCTATCTTTCTGGTACAAGCTGATCGACGAGACGCGTTGGGGAGCTTACTTCTCGCTGGCGGGATGTACGGTGCTGGTACTGATGAACGTATTGCTGATTCCCCGCTTTAGCTATATGGCCTGTGCATGGGCCGGCTTTACGGGCTATGGTGTGGCTATGTTGCTGTCGTATTTCGTAGGGCAGAAGAAATATCCCATCCGTTACGACCTGAAAGCGATAGGCGGTTACGTACTGCTGGCAGCAGTGCTTTACGTGGCGGCCGAATATGTTCCCATCGACAATATCTGGCTGCGCCTGGCTTATCGCACAGTGTTGCTGCTGGTGTTTGTAGCTTATGTGGTGAAGAAAGACTTGCCTTTGCGGCATATTCCGGTAGTGAACCGCTTTTTCAGATAACCGTGACTACGGTCCAACAACGATTATATTTACTTAATTAAAGAAACTTATGGAAACAACCGACCCGCACAGAAATACCTTTGCCATCAAGGCGTTTTTGAAAGAGTACCTGGACTTGCGCAAAGACAAGGACAACGAGCTCGAAACCGTAGAATCCATCCGTAAGGGAGTGGAGTTCAAGGGAGCCAATCTGTGGATATTGATATTCGCCATCTTTATGGCTTCACTGGGACTGAACGTCAACTCTACGGCCGTGATTATCGGTGCCATGCTTATCTCGCCGCTGATGGGTCCTATCATGGGTGTGGGACTGTCGGTGGGACTGAACGACTTCGAACTGATGAAGCGTTCGTTGAAGAGCTTCCTCATCACAACGCTGTTCAGCGTGGTGACGGCTACGGTTTTCTTCCTCATCAGCCCGGTGGCCGAGGGACAGTCGGAACTGCTGGCACGTACGTCGCCCACCATTTACGACGTATTCATCGCATTGTTGGGCGGTATGGCGGGTGTAGTGGCTCTTTCTACCAAGGAAAAAGGTAATGTGATACCGGGTGTAGCCATTGCCACGGCGCTGATGCCGCCCCTGTGTACGGCCGGCTACGGTCTGGCTACAGGCAATCTGATTTACTTCCTGGGGGCTTTTTACCTGTATTTCATCAATTCGGTATTCATCAGTCTGGCTACGTATGTCGGAGTGCGAGTGATGCACTTCCAGCGCAAGGCTTTTGTGGACAAGAACCGTGAGAAGACGGTACGCAAATACATCATCTGCATTGTGGTGCTGACCATGTGTCCGGCTGTTTATCTGACTGTGGACATCATTCAGAATACATTCTTCGAGAGCGCGGCCAACAAGTTCATTAACGAGCAACTTGCTTTTGAGAATACCCAGGTACTGGACAAGAAGATTGTGAACAAGGGCAAGGAGCGCGAGATACGCGTGGTGCTGATGGGTGACGAAGTGCCCGATGCATCGATAGCCGTGGCGCGTGGCAAGATGAAGGATTACCAGCTGGAGAACACGAAGCTGATTGTCATGCAAGGCATGAACAACGAGTCGATGGACATCTCTTCCATCCGTGCCATGGTGATGGAAGACTTCTACAAGAACAGCGAACAGCGCTTGCAGGAGCAGACACAGAAGATTGCCGAACTCGAAGGCAACCTGCAACGGTACCAGTCGTTCGATGAATTGGGCAAGAAAATCATTCCCGAACTGAAAGTTCTCTATCCGTCGGTGAAGTCTGTATCCATTTCGCACGCCATCGAGACAACGGTCGACTCACTCCGTACCGATACGGTGACGCTGGCTGTGCTGAAGTTTGGCAAGTATCCCGACGCACGAGAGAAGAGTAAGATAACAGACTGGCTGAAGGCACGTACCGGTGCGCGTAAGCTGAGGCTGATAGCAGAATAAAACGACTAACAAACAGAGAGAAAGATATGAAGCTGAGACTGAAGTGGATGACCTTCTGCCTGCTGCTGGCATTGGCAAGCCATGCGGACGAAGGCATGTGGATGCTGGGCAACCTGAACCGGCAGACCCGGAAAGCCATGAAAGAGTTGGGACTGGAAATGCCTGCCAGCCGGTTGTATAACCCCCGTAAACCGTCGCTGAAAGATGCCGTGGTGAGTTTCGGAGGCTTTTGCTCGGGCGTAGTGGTGTCCGAAGACGGGTTGGTGCTGACCAACCATCATTGCGGTTTCAGCAGCGTGCAGCAACACTCGTCCGTCGAGCACGATTACCTGAAAGACGGCTTTGTGGCCCGCAACCGCAGCGAGGAGCTGCCTAATCCTGAACTGTACGTCCGTTTCCTGCTGCGTACCGAGGACGTCACCAAGCGCGTACTGAAACACGTCACCCCCCGCATGACCGAGGCTGAGCGTTCTTCTGTAGTCGACTCGATGATGCTGGCTATCGGTGCGGAAGTCTCGGCCGCGGACTCTACGCTGGTGGGGGTGGTCGATGCTTATTACGGCGGTAACGAGTTCTGGCTCTCGGTCTATCGCGACTTCAACGATGTACGGCTGGTATTTGCCCCTCCTTCGTCCATCGGAAAGTTCGGCTGGGACAACGACAACTGGATGTGGCCGCGCCATACGGGCGACTTCTGCGTCTTCCGTATCTATGCCGACAAGAACAACCGCCCCGCCGACTATTCGCCCGACAACGTGCCTTATCATCCGTCATACGTGGCACCCATTTCGCTCGACGGCTATCGCGAAGGCTCCTTCTGCATGACGCTGGGCTATCCGGGCAGTACGGAGCGTTACTTGTCTTCGTATGGCATTGAGGAGATGACGCAGACTGCCAACCAGGCCCAGATTGACGTACGGGGCATAAAGCAGGCCATCTGGAAGCGCGAAATGGACCGTAACGATTCCATCCGCATCAAGTATGCTTCGAAATACGACGAGAGCTCCAACTACTGGAAAAACAGCATTGGCATGAACCGTGCCGTCCGCAAGCTGAAGGTACTGAAGAAGAAGCGTGCCATGGAGCAGGAACTGCGCCGCTGGATTCAGCAGACGCCCGATGAACGTGCCGACTTGCTGCAACTGTTTACCGACCTGGAACTTGCCTATAAGAACCGACGCGAGGTGAACCGGGCACAGTCGTACTTTGTGGAAGCCTTTCTGAACGGTCCTGAACTGGTGCAGCAGGCTCTCACCATCCTGAATTTCGACTTCGAAGGCGAACGTGACGTCGTAGTGGCCAACCTGAAGAAGATTGTGGAAACATACAAGAATCTGGATGTCGATATCGATAAGGAAGTATTTACAGCCATGCTGAAAGAATACCGCTCGCAGGTCGATTCGGCCTACCTGCCCGAAGTTTACCACACCATTGCCACGCAATACGGAGGCGATGACAGGGCTTTTGTCGATTCGCTTTATGCCCATACCCAACTGGCTACTCCGCGTGGCCTGAAGCGCTTCCTTGAGCGCGACACGACCTATCAGTTGCTCGACGACCCTGCCATCAGTCTGGGTATCGACCTGATCACGAAGGCTTTCGAGCTGAATATGCAGATGCAGGAACCTTCGGTGCAGATAGATCGGGGCGAACGTCTGCTGAATGCGGCCATCCGCCGTTTCTATGCTTCGTGCAATTTCTATCCCGATGCCAACTTCTCCATGCGCCTGAGCTTCGGTACCGTCTGCGGATACGATCCTTTCGACGGGGCACACTACAACTACTACACCACTACCCGTGGAGTGCTTGAGAAGGTGCGTGCCCACGAGGGCGATGTCGACTTCGAGGTACAGCCCGAGTTTCTGTCGCTGCTGTCGTCGGGCGATTTCGGCCGGTATGCCGACGAGAACGGCGAAATGAAGGTGTGCTTCATCTCGAACAACGACATCACGGGCGGCAACAGCGGCAGTGCCATGTTCAATGCACGGGGCGAACTCCTTGGCTTGGCCTTCGACGGAAACTGGGAAGCCATGAGCAGCGACATCCTGTACGAGCCCGATATGCAGCGTTGCATCGGGGTAGACATCCGCTACGTGCTTTTCGTTATCGAGAAGTACGGCAAGGCCAGCGAGCTGATACGGGAGCTTAAAATCGGATAAATCTTTTGTTTTTTGCGGGTGGGTTACGGGACTGTCCGTGCCTTACTGCGGGTGGTGGAGTTGTATACCGCCCGCTGCACTGTCATTGTACGCTCGCTGCAGCGTTACTGCACACTCGTTGCAGCGTTACTGCACGCCCGTTGCAGAGCTGCTGCACGCCCGTTGCAGCGCTACTGCATCCACGTTTGCAGTGCTGCTGCATCCCTGTTTGCAGTGTCGCTGCAACCTTGTTTGCAGTAACTCTGCAACAAGCATGCAGCGACAGAACTGCCTGTGCTGGGCGGGCAGAGCAGGGGCTGCGGGAAAACGGAACGGCTGTGTTGTCGGCTTCAGACTACCTGCAGTGTGGGTAGGGGAGCCAGCATTTCTTGCGGGACGGAGGCTTGTATTTCCTTCACCAAGGCATCGCGCAGCGTGTGGCGGATGAAGTCTTTGCCCGTCAGCAGGACGATGTGGCGGGCAGGTTTGGGTACGGCAAAGGGACGTACCAGCTGCTGTTGTGCCTCGCTGAGCTGCAACACGGCCAGTTGGGGAATGAAGGTGATGCCTTTCCCGCCCTCGACCATGCGCATGAAGGTCTCCATACTGCCCAGATGGTAGGCAAGCTGGCTGGCCTGTGCGGCCTTCAGCTGGCAGAAGCGCACCAGCTGGTCGCGGAAGCAGTGGCCTTCGTCGAGCAGCCAGAGCTGTTCGCCGGCGAGGTCGGACGTGCGTATCAGCGAACGGTCGAAGAGGTTGCTCTCGCGCGCTACGTAGGCGTAGAACTGTTCGTAGAAGAGGATGGTCTGCTCGTACTCCTCCATGCCTGCCAGACTGGCCACAATGCCTGCGTCGATGCTTCCCTCGCGCAGGGCGCGCTTGATGTCTTCGGTCTTCATTTCCGTCACCCGTATGTCTAATCCGTCGTACTTCTTCATCAGCTGCGGGAAGAAGCGGGGCAGCAGGTAGGGGGCAATGGTGGGCAGGATGCCCAGATTGAACGTTCCTGTGAAGGAGCCTTTGGCCTCTTCGACCATCGCTTTGATACGGGCGGCCTGCGCAAGCACTTCCCGGGCCTGGGCAAGGATGTGCAGGCCGATGGGAGTGGGGGCTATGGGCTGGCGACTGCGGTCGAAGATGCGGGTGTCCAGTTCGTCTTCGAGTTTCTGTATCATGGCGCTCAGCGTAGGCTGTGTCACGCGGCAGTGCTCGGCCGCTTTGGCAAAGTGGCGGTACTGCTCTACGGCGAGGATGTATTCTAATTGTTGCAGGGTCATGGTATCGGTTGCGGGGGGTGGCTGTTACTTCTTTTTCTTTTTCGACGGCTTGGCCCATCCCTCTTCGTCGAAGTCGGGTTCGGGACCTTTCAGGTCGTTGTTGTGCTGGAAGAACTGTTTCCAGTCGTCCTTCTTGCCGCGGGGCTTGGTGTAGCCGCGCTCTTCGCGGCTGGACTTTTTCTTCTTCTCGGCGGCAGGGGTTTCCTGGGCCTTTCCTTTGCCCTTAGCGGCTTCGCGCTTACCCTTGGAGTCGTCCTTCCGGCTGTTTCTGCGGCCGGCTTCCTTCTCTTCTTCTCCGGCTACTTCCACCACCACTTTCCGACCGTTCCACTTGGCGCGGTTCAGGGCTTTCAGTACGTTGCGGGCTTCTTTCTCCTCGACTTCGAAGAACGAGAACTTGGGCATCAGGTCGATGCGTCCCAGCTCTACACGTCCGCGGGTGTTGCTGTTCAGCAGGCTGATGAGTTCGTTGGGAAAGAAGTTGTCCACCTTGCCCAGATTGATGAAGAGGCGTGTGAAGCCCGGTTCGGCCTGTCGGTTGTTGTTTCGTCCGCCTTTTTCGCCCTGTCGCTTGCCGGCTTTCTCGCCCTTGGCGCTGCTGTCGCCGACGATGGAGATTTCGGGCCGGTCGCGATAGTAGTCCAGGAAGCGGTTGAACTCGTGCGACACCATGCGCTTGATGAGGTCTTCCTTCGACAGCCAGTCTAATTTGCGATAGACGTCGGGCATGAACGATTCGATTTCTTCTTCGTTCACCTTCACTTTCTCTAAGTCGTCTATCACCTTGAACAGCTGTTTCTCGCAGATTTGTTTGCCGGTGGGCATTTCGCCGGGCTGGAACTTCTTGCCGATGATGCGCTCTATTTCGCGCATTTTGCCCTTCTCGCGCAGGTTGATGATGGCAATGGAGGTACCTGTCTTTCCGGCACGTCCGGTACGTCCGCTGCGGTGGGTGTAGCTTTCGGTGTCGTCGGGCAGGCCGTAGTTGATGACGTGTGTCAGGTCGTCCACGTCCAGTCCGCGTGCAGCCACGTCGGTAGCTACCAGCAGTTGCAGGTTGCGGATGCGGAACTTCTGCATCACGGCGTCGCGCTGTGCCTGCGACAGTTCGCCGTGCAGCGAGTCGGCGTTGTAGCCTTCTTGCATCAACTTGTCGGCTATTTCCTGCGTCTCCTTGCGGGTGCGGCAGAAGATGATGCCGTATATCTGCGGATAGTAATCGACAATGCGTTTCAGAGTCTCGTATTTGTCCTTGGCATGCACCACGTAAACAATGTGTTTTACGTTGGCGGTGCCTTCGTTTTTGCGTCCGATGGTGATTTCTTTTGCGTTGCGCAGGTAGTTCTTGGCGATGCGGGCTATCTCGGGACTCATGGTGGCCGAGAAGAGCAGTGTATTGCGTTCCTGCGGTACGTCGGCCAGGATGGCGTTGATGCTGTCAGTGAAGCCCATGTTGAGCATTTCGTCGGCTTCGTCCATGACGACGTTCTGTATGGTGGTCAGCGATACGGTTTTGCGCTCCATCAGGTCAATCAGTCGTCCGGGTGTGGCCACAATGATGTGCACTCCCTGCTTCAGGGCGCGTATCTGGCTTTCGATGGACGAGCCGCCGTAGACGGGCAGCACGCGTAGGCCTTCGATGTATTTGCTGTAATCAGTCAGGTCGCCTGCAATCTGCAGGCACAATTCGCGTGTGGGGCATAGGATTAGCGACTGTGGAATGCGCCGTGTCACATCGACCTTCTGTATCAGCGGCAGGCCGAAAGCGGCCGTTTTGCCCGTTCCGGTCTGTGCCAGGGCCACGACGTCGTTGTTTTCTCCTAAAAGGTAAGGAATCACTTCTTCTTGCACCGGCATGGGATTCTCATATCCCATCTCTTCGATGGCGCGGCGTATCTCCGGCGACACACCGAGCTCTTCAAATGTCTTCATTCAATATCCTGTATAATAATTCGGTGCAAAGATAAGGCTTTTAGGTGAAGAATGCGGCATGATGAGGCTGATTTGTAGCCCGATGCGCGGTAAATCGAATGTGACAGCTTATTTTTTTACCAAAAGAATACTTTGCAGTTTCTTTATTTCTTCCTTGGTCAGTCCGATGCCTTTCTTCAGGTAGGTATCTACGTCGCCGTACCGTTTCTCTATCTCGTCCTTGGCGGCGTTCAGGAAGTTCTCGCGGGCCGAGTAGATGGCAGTGATGGCTTCCTGCGAACGTACAGGCAAGTCGTAGGCGTATTGCGTGGCAGAAGGTATGTTGAAGAAATAGTTGCTGAGGCGGTAATCGTCCATGATGATGTCGGCATTGACGCCGAGGGTAGCGAGAACAAGGGCGACTGCAATGCCCGTACGTCCCTTGCCCGAAGAGCAATCGATGACCAGCGGGTATTTGGTTTCATCCAGCAGCACGTCGAAAAGCTGGCGGAGCTGACTTGTGTATTTGTTCACAATCTCACGGTTGGCTTGCTCTACGATTTGCAGAACCGAATCTTTTCTGAGTTTGTGCTTTTCCACTTTGTCCAGTACCAGCTCGATGTCGTTTATGGGAATAGCGATGTTCACTACGTCGAAGTTCTTGCGTAAACCGACTTGTGAACCTGTTTCCCGTTGGCTTCGCAGGTCGACGATGGTTTTGATGCCGATGTTCTTCAGTTTCCTGATGGCAAAACAGTTTAGACTGTCTATCTGTGCCGAACGGTAGATCATGCCCCAGCGAACCCGTTTCTTGGTGCCGTACGAGGCATATCCTCCCAAGTCACGGAAATTCTGTACACCGGGGATGTTGACATTTCGGGCGGCGGTCTTTATCCGGTATTTGTCGTTGAATACCAATGTATAGTAATAACGCTGAGAGGGATCGCTGTTGATGACGGTGGTTGTCTGGTCGGAAATGTTGGCTATGGCCACGGGATTGCTTTCGGGAGCAGATTCTGGCTGGGTTGAGGCATAGACTTTGACGTCCCCCTCGATAAGGGGAGCTGTTTCCCATTTCACAATGCAATTGCCTACATTGTTCTCTTCGCACACGACGGCGATGTGAGGGGTCAGACCGCTGCATGCAGGCAGCAGCGCAGACAAAGTAAAACCAATCAAAAGCTTCCTGTACATAATTTGTAATTGTCTCTAAGCGTTTCTACAAATATAGCGTATCCTATACTTCACAAATATATGTAATTTAGTTACAGACGATGCTCGCCGGTTAATTGATTTAGGTTTCTTTTTTGAACTTTAAGCAAATGACGGGAGAGTGTAAAGAAAAAGAATAAACCGATATTCCGCTGTTGCAGTGGGACTGCCATGCGGGATATCGGCTTCTCTCTCTTCTCTTTACCTATATAAATCGTCTTGTTAAAGCGTATGTGCTTCGGCAAACTCCCTCGAAACCGAATTGTTGAAACTGCAGCACACGTCAGCGGCAAACTCGATGCCGCAACGGATGACTTTGTCCCATGTGGCTTCGTCCATCGTGGCGAGGTCATCGTAGCGTACGTTATACTTCAGTAGGCCGAAGATGATACCTGCGTTGAAATTGTCGCCCGCGCCGATGGTGCTGACTGCCTCAAGCGGAGGAATGGGATAGTCTTTGGAAAGGGTAGCTGTGCGTAGTGATACCTGCTGGGCTCCTGCCGTGCAGAGGAAGTTACGACAGTAAAACTTCACCTTATCGCGGTAGATTTTGTCGGCTTCCTTCAGGCCCCACATGTAGAAGAAGTCTTCTTGCGAGCCGCGTACGATGTCGGCATACTCCAGATTCTCGATGATGGTGGGAGCCAGTTTGATGGCTTCTTCCTTGTGCGAGGAGCGGAAGTTGGGGTCGTAGTAGACGATGGCATGCATGTCGTGCGCGCGTTCCAGCAGTTCTACTACCTTGTCGCGCAAGACGGGATTCAGGGCATAGTACGAGCCTACCATCACGATGTCGTCTTCCTGAATTTGCGGATATTCTACGTCGAGTCGCTGCTTGGGGTAGTCTTTGTAGAAGATATATTCTGCATCACTGTGTTCGTTGAGGAAAGCAAGCGATACGGGTGATTTCCCGTCGGGGAAGACGTTGACGTGGTCGGTAGGAATGTTGTTTTCGCGCATGAAGCGGAGGATGATCTCTCCTACGTGGTCGTTCCCTGTCTCGCTGATGAAACAGATGGGAACACCCGCACGTCCCAAAGAGACGATGCCGTTGAATACAGAACCGCCGGGTACAGCTGCTGTGGGCTGTCCGTTGCGGAAGATGATGTCGAGAATAGTCTCGCCGATACCTATTACTTTACGCATAATGAACGTGATTTTTCTCCGAGATAGCCGCCGTGGTGGCGTTTTGAATAGTCTTCAATGGTGAATCCGGTCTGTTTCATGGTCTGTACCACCAGGATATCACCGATGACGGTCATGACGGTGGTCGAAGTTGTGGGCGTCATGCCCAGTGCGCATACTTCCTTGGGACTGCCGGTACTGAGGCAGACGGTGGCTTCGCGAGCTAGCGGACTGTCGGGGTTGCCGGTGATGACAATGAATTTCAGACTGGGGTCCAGGTTGTGGGCCAGTTGGGTGAGCTCTACAATTTCACGCGTTTTTCCGGAATTGGAGATGAGCAGCAACAGGTCGTTTTCCTGCAGGATGCCCAAGTCACCGTGTTGGGCTTCGCTGGGATGCAGGAAGACGGCTGGGATGCCTGTCGAGCAAAAGGTAGTAGCAATGTTCATGGCAATCTGCCCTGCCTTTCCCATACCTGAGGTCACAAGTTTACCCTTACGGCGGTGTACGTGTTCCACGATGAGCGACACGGCTTTTTCGTAGGCGTCCGTCACAGGGATGTTCAGTACTGCTTGTGCCTCTTTCTGCAAAAGCTCTTGAATAGATGCTATCATTTCTTTCGGTTTTGGTTATCTGGTTTTGCAAATATCTATAATTTTCCATAAACGGCAATAAGTTTTATTGTATTTTTGTACCTGCAATCAGTTTGAAACGTCAGAATGGAGCATTTGAACGAAACCAACGGGAAATATAGTACATATACACTGGCCAACGGTCTGCGCATCATTCACGAGCCGTTGGCTTCACGGGTGGCTTATTGTGGATTTGCTGTCGATGCAGGCACACGCGATGAGATGCCCGATGAGCAAGGTATGGCTCACTTTGTGGAACATCTCATTTTTAAGGGAACTCACAAACGACGGGCCTGGCACATCCTGAATCGTATGGAGAACGTAGGCGGTGACCTCAATGCCTACACCAACAAGGAAGAGACGGTGATCTACTCTGCTTTCCTTGTCGAGCACTTCAGCCGGGCTTTTGAGCTGTTGGCTGATATTGTATTTCATTCCACTTTTCCGCAACACGAGATTGAAAAGGAGACAGAGGTGATTATCGACGAGATACAGTCGTACGAGGACAACCCTGCTGAACTGATCTTCGACGATTTCGAAGACCTTATTTTCCGCGGTCATCCGCTGGGGCGTAACATTTTGGGCAATCCCGAACAACTCCGCACGTTCCGTACCGAGGATGCCGTAGCTTTTACTCGTCGTTACTATCGGCCGGAGAATGCAATATTCTTTGTATTGGGTGATGTTGATTTCCGCCGGGTTGTCCGCTTGGCCGAGAAGCTGGTGGGCAACGTAGCAGGAGGAACAGCTACCGGCAATTCTTCGGATAACCGACGGATGCCCCCTTTGCCTTATGTGCCCGACCGACTGGTGATGAAAAAAGGTACGAACCAGACACACGTGATGATAGGTGCCCGTGGCTACAATGCCTACGACGAGAAACGTACGGCCCTGTATCTGCTGAACAACCTGCTGGGCGGTCCCGGCATGAACAGCCGCCTGAACGTAGCGTTGCGCGAGCGCCGTGGGTTGGTATATAACGTAGAGTCCAATCTGACTGCTTATACCGATACCGGCACCTTCTGCATCTACTTTGGTTGCGACCCCGATGACGTGGATCTTTGTACACGCCTGGTGTATAAGGAGCTGAGGCGTTTGCGCGACACCCGTTTGACTACTTCGCAACTGGCAGCAGCGCAGAAGCAGTTGATAGGCCAGATAGGCGTGGCGTCGGACAACAACGAAAACAATGCCCTAGGTATGGCCAAGACTTTCCTCCACTATAACCGCTACGAGTCTCAGGAAGCCATTTGCCGCCGCATCAGTCAGCTTACTTCCGACCAGTTGCTCGAAGTAGCCAATGAAATGCTGGGCGAGGATTATCTGTCGGAGTTGGTTTATTTGGGATAATTGAAATTAAACTTTTGCTTCGTAAAGAAATTTATGGGGGTTGAAAGATGTGCGTAACTACTATTCTCATTCTGGTAAGTAAGAACTTGATATCATTAGTCTGGTTATAAGGAGCTTGTGATAGCATAAGGCTTCCTTTTACAGATTTTGAATACTACTTGGGTGTAAGTACCAAGTGAACAAATATTTGTTTTGCTAAACTAAAAGTCCGTATTGTGTGTTTAGAAATTATTAATATGTCTAATAAATTAGTAAGAGTATGAAAAGAATTGTAGTATTTCTGTTTGTAGTAATGGCAGCTTTGGCTGCGAAATCGCAAGTCTATGTAGGTGGAAATATCAGCCTTTGGCATAACGATGATGCCGATGCTACAAGTTTTACGTTAGCTCCCGAAGTCGGGTATGAGTTTTCCGATCAGTGGTCGGTGGGTGCCCAGCTTATTCTGTCGCATTCCAAGCATAAAGTGGACGATCACGTAAAAGCAAAATGGACGGGTTTTGCCTTTGCGCCGTATGCTCGTTATTCTTTTTTCGAGAATAAAACGGTTCGTTTCTTCGTTGACGGTTGTATTGGTGTATCATCACAGAAGTATAAGGGTGCCGATTCTGAGGCAGGTTTTGAACTGGGACTGAAACCTGGTTTGGCCCTTAAGGTGACAAATCATTTTAGTCTGATTGCCAAATATGGTTTCCTGGGTTATCGGGATGATTATATGCTGGATACTTCTGATGGCTACGGTTTCAATTTCAGCAGTGAAGACCTGTCGATAGGTTTCCATTATACATTCTGATAGGGAGTGGCTTTCACTCAATAGTGGGTGTGCCAGGATGAAGAAAGCAGTTACTTCATCTTGGCGCACTTTTTCTGTATAACAGACGGTTCGTTTTTTTAGTTTGATATGATTGGTTCCCTCAAAAGACAGTCTTATATGTTTTTTTCTGTCAGTCGTCTCATACTGAATTCGCAACCGCAGTATTGTTGGTTGTAGAAGTCGTACTCGTGTAATAGCTGGTTGCGGCGTTCCTGCAGGCCGCCTTTGCGCCAGTTCTGTTCCCAGAAGAGGGTGTCGGGATAACGTGCGGCGGCACGTCGTCCGGCCTCATTGATTTGCTCCAGGCTCTTCCAGCGCGACGAGGCAAGGGTAGTCGTGAACAGGGTAAAGCCGTGCGTGGCGGCATAGCGTGCCGTTTCGGTGAGGCGCAGGGTGAAGCAACGCAGGCAGCGTGCTCCGCGTTCGGGTTCATCCTCCAGTCCTTGCATCAGACTTTTCCAATGCTCGTAATCGTAGTCCGCATCGACAAAATCGAGGCCCTGAGACGTAACAAAACGTATGGCTTCGTTCTTACGTACTTCGTATTCTTCCCGAGGATAGATGTTGGGGTTGCAGTAGAATACTGTAGGTCGTATATTGTTGGCCAGCATACATTCGATAATAGCCGACGAGCAAGGAGCGCAGCAGGAGTGCAGCAGTACGTGGTTTTCGCCGTTGGGTGGTAGGAGTTTGAGCATACGTGTGTGATGATTGCAATTAGGGTTTGAATATACAAGTATTAGTGTAGCAGAATAGAACTGTTCAGACGCAAATGATACGGATAACACGTTCTTTTAGAGAGCTTTTCCCGTATAAATGTTACGCATATTCGGGAGGATAAAGTAGCTCTATGTTATCTGTATCGTCTGCGTCTGAAAATGTATTCAGCTTCGGGCTTTTTTATTTATACAGTGTCTTCGCAATCCCCATTTCCAGTCCGCGAAGTTCAGCCAGTCCGCGCAGGCGGCCGATACATGAGTAGCCGGGGTTGGTTTTCTTGCGCAGGTCATCCACCATTTGGTGCCCGTGGTCGGGGCGCATGGCGATGGAGACACCGCGACGCTGTTGCAGTTCGAGGAAGGCTTTCATTACGCCGTACATGTCGACGTCGCCTTCCAGGTGGTTGGCTTCGTAGAAGTTGCCTTCGGCATCGCGCTTGGTGGAGCGCAGGTGTACGAAGTTGATGCGGTCGCCGAAGCGGGTCATCATGGCGGCGCAGTCGTTGGCACTGCTTACGCCTAAAGAACCGGTGCACAGGCAGAGTCCGTTGCTGGGATTGGGCACGGCGTCGATGAGTGCCTGGAAGTCTTCAGCGCAACTCATGATGCGCGGCAGGCCCAGGATAGACATAGGCGGGTCGTCGGGATGAATGACGAGCTTCACACCCACTTCGTCGGCTACGGGGCAGATCTCGCTCAGGAAGTAGATAAGGTTCTGGCGAAGACGTTCGGGGGTAATGTCTTTGTAGCGATCCAGTTCGTGCTGGAATTGTTCCAGTGTGAAGCTTTCTTCCGAGCCGGGAAGACCGGCTATCATGTTGCGGACGAGTTTCTGCTTGTCTTCTTCGGTCATCTGCTCGAAGCGGGCACGGGCTTTGGCCTTCTCTTCGTCGGTGTATTCGGTTTCGGCACCAGGGCGGTGCAGCAGGAAGAGATCGAAAGCTATGAAAGCGGCACGTTCGAAGCGCAGGGCGCGGCTGCCGTCGGGCAATTCATAAGCCAGGTCGGTGCGTGTCCAGTCCAGCACGGGCATGAAATTGTAAGTGAAGATGTTTACACCGCATTTTGCCAGGTTGCGCAGGCTTTCCTTGTAATTGTCGATGTACTTCTGATAGTCGCCTGTCTGCGTCTTGATGTGCTCATGAACGGGTACACTTTCGACAACAGACCACGTGAGGCCTACTTCTTCGATCATCTGCTTGCGCTTCATGATTTCTTCTACAGTCCACACCTCACCGTTGGGGATGTGGTGCAGGGCATTGACAATGCCGGTAGCTCCGGCTTGCTTGATATCCCATAGGCTGACAGTGTCGTTGGGACCGTACCAGCGCCAGGTTTGTTCGCAAAGTATCATAGGATGAGTTTTTGAGTTCTTAAGTTTATAAGTTCTTAAGTTTATGAGTTTTACAGTTTGGTCCAGCTTCTGTTATTTCGCAGCAATATAAACTTAAAAACTCATAAACTTAAAAACTCAAATTTTACATAGCAAACACATTGAATCCACCGTCTACTACGGCTACGGTACCTGTTACGAAGCTGGAAGCGTCACTGATGAGGTACTGGATGGTACCGCACAGTTCTTCGGGGCGTCCCATACGGCCGAAAGGAGTCTGGCGGATGACGTCTTGTCCGCGTTGCGTCCATGAGCCATCGGGGTTGGTCAGCAGGGTGCGGTTCTGTTCGGTCAGGAAGAAGCCCGGAGCGATGGCGTTCACGCGGATGCCTTCGCCGAATTTCTTGGCCACTTCGGTAGCCATGAAGGCGGTGTAGTTAGAGATGCCAGCCTTGGCTGCAGCATAGCCTGCTACGCGGGTCATGGGGCGGAAGGCGGCCATACTGGAGAAGTTGACGATAGCTCCCTTCTTCTGTTCTACCATTGGTTTCAGGAATACCTGTGTAGGCAGTACAGTACCGGTCAGGTTCAGTTCGAGTACGCGTTGGAATTCTTCAATCTTCAGGTCGAAGAAAGTACCGTCGGGTGCGATGGTAGCTCCCGGCATGTTGCCTCCGGCAGCGTTCAGCAAAGCGTCTACCCGTCCGTAGGCTTTCAGGATGTCGGCCAGGTTTTGCTCTAATATTTCACGGTTCATCACGTCGGTGGTCAGGAACATGGCTTCGCCTCCGTTGGCTTTGATACCTTCTACAATGGCGTTTCCTACTTCGGCTTTACGTCCGAGGATAACAACTTTAGCACCTTCTTCTGCCAAATGAGCGGCGATGGCTCTGCCCAGAATACCGGTTCCACCGGTGATGACTACTACTCTGTCTTTGATGTCGAATAAGTTTTTCATGATGAATTATGTTTTAATAATTAGTTAGAATCTGTTTCTTTTGTTCGGATGTCCTACTTCAACAACAAAGTTACACATTAATTTCATTACAAGTGTTGCACGTTTGTCTCAAATTCTTTCTTCCTGGTTTCATTTATACGCATTTCCGTCCGTTTTTATTCCTGTAAACAGCTTTTCTGGAGTACCAGCAGGCTTTCAGGACCCATGTTGAACAACAGGTCGGCTATGCTGAGGTTGGGCAGGAATCCCAGTTTTTCCTGAAATACCTGATAGTAGGGGCAGGGGGAGAAGGCATTGTCTTCTGTACGGAAATCTTTTTTGGGATGGATGCGTTCGCGGAAGTCGTCTTCGTTGGGACCGAACGAAGTGCGGTATTCGGAAGTACGTGTCAGGTCGGGTTGCAGGTCGATGAGCGAACAGATGAGGCGACACAAGGCTTCGTTGAAGTCCATCAGGAACTCGTATTTCTTTTCGTAGAAGGGGCGGAAATCATCCTTGTAGTACTCGAAGAAGGGAGTATGATTGTAGGCCGATTCCAAGGCATTCCAGTGCAGGTGGCGCCAGTTGCCGTGGTCGGAGATGCGGATGTCGCGCATAAAGCATTTGGGTGTATCTGGCTTTACGATGGGTACCGTGAGTGCCAGCGGACCGTCGGGAGCAGCAATGGTGCAGCGGTTGCGGTAGGTTTGCTTTAGGTAATGGTCGTACTGCTCAATGAAGATTTTGTCATACGTCAGCAGTTTGACGTAATATTCTACAGGAGCCAGATAGGCGGAGGACAGAAATATTGTTTTCATTTTCGTAGAGAATGCTTTTAAATCGTATGGAGCGTATGTACGGAGTTAGTGAATCTGCTGCCCGATACGTTCCCAGCGGTAACCGCTGAAGGGGCCGCTATCATCGCGTTTGGAGAACCATATCAGCGAGGCTTTGCCTATGATGTGGTCTTTGGGCACGAACCCGAAGAGGCGCGAGTCGGACAGGTTGACAGGATTGTTGGACACCACCCAGTAATAGTCTTTGGTGAAGTAGCAGTGCTGTGTGGGCTTGCCGTTGACGAAAAGGGTATCATTCCGGACTTCAGCCTGCCGGTGCTCGTGCATCACGAGTGTGTTGCACAGCAGGGTACGGTTCCAGGGGTATACGCGCAGCACTTTGCCTTTGCCGGGTACAATCAACGGTTTCAGGGCACGGGCAGAGTCGGTCTGGTCCAGCGGTTCTATCCAAGGGCAGATGTTGAGCGACTGTTCCAGCAGATAGGCTTCGTAGCGGCTGAAGCTGCGTATGTTGCGCACAGAGTCCTGACCCAGTATCGGGCCGGGCTTGATGTTGAGCAACGGCAGCAGTGAGTCGAGCTGCTTTTCGCGGTTGCGCGGATAGGCATAGAGGAATTTCTGGTCGGGGGCATCCTGTTCGGACGATACGACGGAAAAGAGGGAGTCTATCAGCAGCGTGTCACCCGGCGTGCCGATGCAGCGGTTGATGAATACCTCGCGGCGGTCGGCTATGGGTTCCTTCAGATTGGCTGGATTGTTGAAGACAATGATGTCGTCTTTCCGTACGGGCTTGTCGCCCCAGCGGTGATAGCCCAGCCAGGCCATGAAAGGCAGGCGGAGGCCATAGCTCCATTTGTTCACCAGTATGCGTTCGCCCCGGTACAGCGAATTTTCCATGCCCGACGAGGGAATCAAGTAAGGAATGGCCACACAGCCCCGGAGCAACACTACGACGAGTATTGTTCCTGCTATCAGACCGATGGTTTTCCATACTTTCATGCTGCGGATGCTTTGCGTTAGGGTTGGAAGGGATGAAAGGACAGAACAGTCTTTGCCGCCCTTTCATCCCTTTCTGTATCATTCATCTTTTACGATTTTGAACAGTCTGTTCCAGCGGATTTTACCGTCGAACCAGCCACGGTCTTTGTCCAGCGACAGCCAGACGACGATGGGGCGGCCTACTACGTGATCCTCGGGTACGAAGCCCCAGTAGCGGGAGTCAAGCGAGTTGTGACGGTTGTCGCCCATCATCCAGTAGTAATCCATCTGGAAGGTGTATGTATCCGTCTTCTGTCCGTTGATGTAGATGCCGTCGGCCCGGCGTTCCAGCTTGTTGCCTTCGTAGGCTTCGATGCATCGTTCGTACAGGGGCAGATTGTCGTCGGTCAGGGTGATGGTAGCACCTTTGGCAGGAATCCAGATGGGGCCGTAGTTGTCGCGGTCCCACTTCGTATAGAGATTCTGCGGGAACATGTCGCCCGAGTAGATGGCAGGCTCCTTGACGATGCGGCTGATCAGCTTCGTGTTTCCAGCCAGTGCGTCGTACATGGCTTGGGTGAGCGGCAGGTGATAGACCGGTGTCAGTCGGCCTTGTGCGTCGCGGCGATCCAGTCCCATTTCCATCAGTCCCATTTCCCAGTTCAGGTCTTCGGTCATCAGCATCTGGTCGTCCTTGCTGATGCCCAGATCGCGGAACATTTCATCGGGGATGTACGGTCCGGTGGTCTGCACGAAGTAGTTGAACTGCATGTCCTTGGGGTTCTTGATGGCTTGGCCGTCGATGCATACTTGTCCGTCCACGATTTGCAGGGTGTCGCCGGGCAGGCCTACACAGCGCTTCACGTAGTTCTCGCGGCGGTCGACGGGGCGCACTACGACTTTGCCGTACATCTGCGGGTTGGAGAGTATCTTGTTGCGTCCGGCACTATAGTACAGGTCGTAGACGGCTCGCTGCTGTTGGCGTGTCAGGCTGTCCATGTCCACGTGCTTGGGATACAGGCTCTTGCCTTCGCGGTAGGCCAGGGCGTAGAAGTCTTCCATCTGGTGGTTGAGTGCGACAGTATCGCCGGCGGGGAAGTTGAAGACGACGATGTCATTCAGTTTCACCTTGCCGAATCCCGGTACACGTTTGTACTTCCATTGCGGCCACTCGATGTACGACTTGCAGTTGAAGATGGGCAGCGTGTGTTGTGCCAGCGGCATGGAGAGCGGCGTATTGGGCACACGGGGGCCGTAGCTCATTTTGCTGACGTAGAGGAAGTCGCCCACGAGCAACGATTTCTCCAGCGAGGAAGACGGTATCTGATAGTTCTGGAAGATGTAGAGGTTGACGAAGTAGACGGCCACCAAGGCGAAGACGATGGCGTCCACCCAGCTCATGACGGTGCGTACGGTGGCGTTCTTCGACTTCTTCCACCATCCCCAAGGAATCTTCTTACTGATGTAGACGTCGAAGATGAAGGGTACGACTATCAGTCCCCACCAGCAGCTTACCCATATCAGGAAGGCCAGATAGAGCAGGGTGACAATACTGAATTTAATCCATTGTGAACGTGTAGCTTTTCTCATGACGATAGTTCTTGTTTATTTCAGAAACGGAAATAAGTCGCTCATCCCCAGGAAGCCTTCGTGTGTGGCGGTGTATTCGGCTGCCAGTACGGCGCCCAGGGCGAAGCCACTGCGGTTTTTGGCATCGTGGGTGATGGTGATACTGTCTGCCTCGGAGTCGTAGCGGATGCTGTGGATGCCCGGTACTTCGCCTTCGCGGATGGAGCTGACGGGCAGTTCGTCGTTGGCGCAGGCGGTAGTGCCTGTCACGGTGCCGTCGGGGGCCTGAAGCGTGCCTTTCACCCAGCGCGTCTTGCGGTCAAGGTTCTCCAGAATGCCTTCGGCCAGAGTGATGGCGGTGCCGCTGGGGGCATCGAGCTTGTGGACGTGGTGCGTCTCGCTCATACTGACGTCATAGCCGGGGAACTGGTTCATGATTCGGGCCAGATACTTGTTGACGGCCGAGAAGATGGCTACGCCCAGACTGAAATTGCTCGACCAGAACAGTGTCTTGCCTCCTTCGGTGCAGAGGTGGCGTACTTCTTCGCCGTGCTCTTCGAGCCAGCCGGTACTGCCCGACACCAGTTTTACACCTGCCTCAAAAGCCTTCATGTAGTTGCCGTAGGCTGCTTTGGGGTTGGTGAACTCGATGGCCACGTCGGCCGAGCGGAAGGCTTCGGACCCGAAGTCCTCCTGGTTGTCGATGTCGATGATGCAGACGATTTCGTGTCCGCGGCCGAGGGCAATCTTCTCAATCTCCTTGCCCATTTTTCCATAACCGATAAGTGCTATTTTCATTGTTTTTGCTCTTTTGTTTAGTGTATGTCTCTCTAATTCCCGACAAACATTATTATTAAATGTCGCAAAGATAGGATTTTTCTTACACAAACCGTTACAATTAACTTCTTGTTAACAATGCCGGTGCGGAAGCCGTTGTAAGGAGCTGTTCGCCGGCAGGTATGCTGTCGGTTGCACAGCCAAGGAAGGTTTGCAGGTGTTTTCCCAGTATTCTCCTTTCGTCTCATAAGGGGAGAATAGTTTTCTCACAGTCATGAGAATAATCTTCTCATAACTATGAGAACGGTCTTCTCATAAGCATGAGAATTGTTTTCTCATACTGATGAGAATATTGCTGTCCTATGGGGAAACCGTACAGCGGCTTTTGGGAGTTTGTGCTTTGTCCTTACTTCGCGTAGTTGCGTCGGATGACGGTGCCCTCGAAGGTTTTTCCTCCAGCCTGATAGAGGTCTTCATCATCGAAGGGGCGGAGCTTCCAGTAGAGCATCACGTCGCCCACTGCGCAGGCCAGACTAAAGATCCCAAAGGCATAGACCGTTTTGTTGCCCGTACAGAAGCCGTGTAGGAAAGGCAGAATGCCCAGTACGATGCCCGGAAACAACAGGAACAGACGGTACCACTTCAAAGGGAGGGGCCGGGTGGAGTAATAGCCTACTCCTGACCAGCTGGAGTCGAAACGGATGGTTTTTGTCTGCCGTCTGTTGTAGAAGTAGAGAAACAGATAGCCGGTCAGGATATTGGCGGCAAAGGCGAGTAAAAGCATTTGCCAGATATAGCCTCTCCAGAAGCTGCCGATGAAGTAGCCTACGTTATAGGCCGAGAACTCTTCCCACACGTAACAGTAGAGCAGGGAGCCGGAGTAGATTAGTAGGAAAAAGATTATTATCGTCCACAGGTTGGCTCTTTTCATATTGAGTTTTACTTCGATGCCTTTGGGCATATTTGTGAAATCAGTATTTGTTTCCATTATTTGTTGTTTTACAGATGAATATATGCTTATTTGATATAGTGGCGGCGGATCACGGTATTGAAATAACCAGTCTCCTCCGATTGCAAGAGATCGTCACTGCTGAAAGGACGAAGTTTGAAATATAATGCCGTATTGTTGACGGCATAAATCAAGCCGAACATGCCGAATACATAGATGCTTTTGTTGTCTGTGCAAAGACCGTGCAGGAAGGGTAGTGCACCTGTCAGGATACCGGGTAGCAGCAGATACAATCGAAACCGTTTCAGCAAGACGGGGCGGGTGGAGTAGTAGCCGATGCTTGTTCGGTTGTAATAGCAGCGAATGGCTTTTGTCTGCCGCCCGTTGCAGAAGTAAAGAGTCAGATAGCTTATCAGTAAGTTGGCGGCAAGGGCAAAGACGAACATTGATAAAAGATAACTTGACCAGAAGCCTGTAAGAAGATGAGTGATGCTAAGACTGGGCAAGTCTTCCCACACGTAGCAGTAGACTGGAGGAGCGGCAAAAAACAGAAGTGCATAGATAAAGGCTGTCCATAAGTTGATGCTCCCCTGATATAACGTCACCTTTACGCCGTTGGGCAGCGTGGCAGGGCTTGGCTTTAGTTGGGTTGCAGTTTTCATAATGCGTATATTTTTTAGTTATTGTTTCTGGTTGACGTTGCAAAGATAAGTCCTCCTTGGTAAACGGAAGGTTAACGTTACGTTATCTTTACGTTAACAGTTGGAAGGAAAGGAAAAAGAAACTACTTTTGTCAATGGGTAATGATTAATGGTAAATGGTCAATAAGCGAGGCTGTACCAAGTATGGCCTGTCGTTTACCGCTAACCATTTATCATTAACCATTCATCATTAACCATTAAAAAGATGTCCAAGTCCTTCTACATCCTCCTCACCCTTGTTGCCGCTGCCGTAGCTGTCTTCTTTCTCGGCCGCTGGACGGGTATGAGCCTGGGACTCAACAGCCAGCGTGTGATGCGCACTGTTCACGAAGCCTGGTGCCGCGCCGACGACCGTCACGCCCTTTGCCCCGAGGCCGGATTGGACTCCCTTTTCCATCAGCAACTGCGTGAAGACGGATTGCGTCGCCTCCGTTTCCGACTGGACACGGTGCCGCTGGCGGGCGACTCGACCGTGGTGTTTCGCTCTGCCTTGCATTACTTCGAAGACTACGAACGGGAGCTGGAGCACCGGCGTACGTTCGTCATTCCGATAGACAGTCTGCACGGGGTGCGTGCGCAGCTTCTTAACCTTCGTGCCGAGACCGTTGGGGCACAGCTCTATTATCTGTTGGGTACGGTGGTGGGCTTCCTGCTGCTGGCTTATGGCATTGCCAAACAGGTAGACACCATCCGTCGTCAGGACAAGTTGTCGCAGATGCGCGAGGACTTCTCCTACGCCATGGTGCACGACATGAAGACGCCCATCAGCACCATTCTGATGGCGGCGAGGAACCTGCGCAGCGGTCGCCTGGACGCCAAGCCCGAACGTAAGCGCGAGCACTTCGAACTGCTGGAGAAAGAAGGACTGCACCTGCTCGACCTGACCAACCGCGTACTGACCCTCTCGAAGATGGAGCATCACCAGCTGTTGCTCGACAAGGACTGGCATCCCCTGCGCCCCGTGGTGGACGAACTGATACAGGTGTTCGAGGCCAAGGCGGCGAAGCCCGTCACCTTCAGCACCGACCTTCAGGCCGAAGCGGTCTATGCCGACATGGAGTTTCTGAAGGAAGCCCTTTCCAACCTGATAGACAACGCCCTGAAATACTCCAAAGACACGGTAGAAGTACACATTGCCTCTCGTCAGGAGGCTGGTTACATTCGCATCAGTGTTCGCGACAACGGCATTGGCATCCCTCTTTCGGCCCAGCGCACTATTTTCGACAAGTTCGAGCGGGTGTTGCCCCGCGACGGCAGTCAGCAGAAAGTATCCGGCTTCGGCCTGGGCCTGAACTACGTGATGAACGTGGCTCGCGAGCACGACGGATATGTCAGTGTGGAGAGTGTGCAGGGAAGGTTCAGCGAGTTTACGATTTCGTTGCCCGGGCAGCCTCACCCCCGGCCCCTCTCCCAAGGAGAGGGGGGAAGAATGGGGGCGGAATAGAGAATGGCATATAAATAATATATGAATAAAATATGTAAGACTGAATATTAACTTAAATCACCACCCCCTTCCTCCCCTCTCCTTGGGAGAGGGGCCGGGGGTGAGGCCTTTACTTATGGAACACCTTTTACACTACCTTTGGAAACACAAAATCTTCCCCTTGCAGGAATTGTGCACCACCGACGGACAACGGGTGGAAGTCATCGATACGGGCTTGCCCAATGCCGATGCGGGTCCCGACTTCTTCAACGCCAAGCTGAAGCTGGACGGCGTGTTGTGGGTGGGCAATGTGGAGATTCACGATCAGGCTTCGCAATGGATGAAGCATGGGCATCAGACGGATGAGGCTTACGACAACGTCATTCTGCACGTGGTGTCCCAAGCCGACTGCACCGTATGCCGGCGCGACGGAAGTCCTATTCCCCAGCTCGTACTGACTTGTCCCGACGACGTGGCCCGTCGCTACGACGAGTTGCGCCGTGCCGATGTCTATCCGCCCTGCTACACCATCCTTTCCTCGCTGCCCCGCCTGACGGTGCACTCCTGGCTTTCGGCCTTGCAGGTAGAGCGTTTCGAACGGAAGGCGCGCGACATCCGTGCCCGCCTCGATGCCTGTCAGAACCATTGGGAGGACGTTTTCTTCATCACTCTGGCACGCAACTACGGCTTTGGCCTGAATAGCGACGCTTTCGAAGCGTGGGCCAAGCGTCTGCCCTTCCGTGCCGTGGACAAGCATCGCGATGACCTTTTTCAGGTAGAAGCCTTTTTCTTCGGGCAAGCCGGTCTGCTGGATGAAGAACCGGCAGACGCCGACGACTATTACCTGCGGCTCCAGAAAGAGTTTCGCTACCTGCAGCGCAAGTTCGAACTGCCGCCGTCGTTGCCCGCCGGTCAGTGGCGTTTCCTCCGGCTCCGCCCGGGCAACTTCCCCCATGTGCGGCTGGCCCAACTGGCATGCCTGTACCATACACACCGGTCTCTCTTCTCGCAAGTGATGGAAGCTGAGACGCCCGAAGCCGCCAAAAAGCTCCTTTCCACCGCGACTTCTGCCTATTGGGAGCAGCATTTCACCTTCCGCCGGACATCGCCCAAGAAGGAGAAGCGGGTAGGTGGGAACGCCCTCAACCTGATGCTCATCAATACGGTCATCCCTTTCCTATACGCTTACGGTCTGCACAAGGCCGACGAAGTGCTGTGCGACCGTGCCACCCGTTTCCTGGAGTCGCTTCGTGCCGAAAACAACTACATCACCCGCATGTGGGAGGGAGCTGGCTTGCCCGTTTCGACAGCAGCCGATTCGCAAGCCCTCATCCAGCTTCAGAAAGAGTATTGCGACCGGAAAGACTGCCTGCGCTGCCGTTTTGGCTACGAGTTTCTGAAAGGGAAGAAAACCGCTCGTCCTTCGTCCGATGCTATAGGCTGAAATACAGAGAGATACGCTGGCGGCTTTTCCCCGTTTGAGCCGTGCAAGTGTCGCTCGCGAGCCGTGCAAGTGTTTCTCGCGAGCCACACAAGTGTCTCTCGTGAGCCGTACAAGTGTCTCTCACGAGCCATACTTGTATCGTCTGAAAAGGGTATATCGAAAGGATACTCTCTTCATCTGAGTGGAAGGCGAAACGGCGCAGAACTGCTTTTTCTGAAAAAAGTGAACGGAAAAGTCTCTTATTCAATCTCTTTTCAATAAATTTGTCCCCGTGCTCCGTGCAGCGTTTTTTTCACATCTCTTCCTCCCTAGCCGGCGGAAGCTGTACGGAAGGCAGAGTGGGGAAGAGCACCGCAATAATCACTTAAATACATTGAACAATGAACCGTAACATTACCGACAAACTTCTGGCGCTGTTGCTGATGCTGGCTTTTCTGACCGCCTGTAGCGACGACGACACGCCGGGCGGGGACCCTGTTGTCACCAATCAGTATCTGACCGGAGTAACCGCTGAAAAGCATATCGCGAAAAGCGAAATCACCGATATGGTGATGGACTATGCCGCTTCGCAAGGCATCAACCTGCCCGAAGTCCTGATAAGCGGGCTGCTGTGCGACGTCGATGTGGCCGCCATTACTTATACCACAACGGGTCCCGACGGAGCTTCCGTCACGGCATCGGGCGTGGTAGCCATGCCTGTGGGCACTACTTCGTACGACCATTTGCTGAGCATCCACCACGGCACGCTCGACATGGAAGAAGCTCCTTCGCTGCAACTCTTCTACTATGAAATGATGCCCGTGGTGAGTGGGCACGTAGTCGTTATGGCCGATTACTTGGGATATGGAGCCAGCCAGACTCCCGACCGGCAGCATCCCTACCTGCATGCCCGGCTGACGGGAACTGCCTGCGCCGACATGATTGAGGCTGCCCGCGAATATCTGCGTTCCAAGTCTATTGCCGAAGCGGGCAATGCCGTGGAACTGTTGGGCTACTCGCAAGGCGGACAGGCCACTGTGGCTACCCAACTGGAACTGGAGAGCCGTGGATGGACCGGCCGAATCCGTAAAGTCTGGGCCGGAGGCGGTCCTTACGACCTGGAGACCCTGTTGCAGGCTTTCCTCAACGACGATGGCATGCCCGATACCTATCCGCGCAGCGGCTATCTGCCTTACCTGATTCGGGGCATGGCTTACGGCGAAGGACTGACCGTGAGCGACGAGAATCTGTATGCTCCGGCAGTCATCGAAGAGGGACTGAACAAACTGTTTTCTACCCGTCCGCTTTCCGAGTGGCACGCGGCTTTGGGCACGGACATCACCCGGGTGCTGCATCCCGACTTCTTTGCCGCTCCCGATTTCAACGGCAATGCCGATGTGCTGGCCATCGTATCGGCACTTCGCAAGAACTCGCTGGTCAACGCTTCCACTGCGCCACAGGCCACGGTCAGCCTTTACCATTCGCCCCAAGACGACTTTGTGCCCTACAGCAACGTAGTCAGCGCCCACGCCCTTTGGACGAACTCCACGCTGACCGACCTCAGCATGCCCGGCCATGTGATGGGTGGCATGGAGTTCATGTTGCGCTACATGGGACTGTGGGAGATTGTGGGTCCGATGCTAGGCGTTCAATGACCGGCGGAGAGGGCGGAAATACGACTGTGCAATATTTCTTATGCCCGTCTCTGTGACATTCCGTTCCATTTTGTATATTTGCCCGTGAAAACAAAATCAAGACTATCTTGAACCATTAACTTATTAACGCGAATAAAGAATCGAAGAGAGTTGAAAGGAGTAGATTTATGAAAGCTATCCGTTACGTATTTTGTCTGTGTGCGGCCCTGGTGTTTTCCGTATTCGAAGGTGTGGCCGCCGATGAGGATTTCAAGACATTCCTCCAGAAGTTCACGTCCAGTGCTTCTTTCCAGTATTCACGTGTCAAGTTTCCGCTGAAATCGCCCATTTCTTTACTGAAAGATGATGGCGAGACGGAGCAGACTTTCCCCTTCACCCGTGAAAAATGGCCGTTGCTCGATGCCGAGTCGCTGAAGGAAGTACGGGTGGAAGAGGAAGAAGGCGGTGTCTACATTTCGCGTTATTCGGTCAACGAACCGGCACATAAGGAGTTTGAGGCCGGTTACGAGGAGTCGGAACCTTCGCTGCGACTGGTATTCGAGTTACAAGATGGCAAATGGTACGTGACCGATTGCTACAACGACTGGTACAATCCCGATCTTCCTGTCAGCGAGTTGGCCGAGACTATCCGTACCATTCAGGAGGAGAATAAGGCCTTCGAGGAACAGCATCCGTAGCCAAAACCGTCCTTTTCATCGCACTTTTACCGGAAGTGGAAGCATTTTGCACCTCTTCCGTACGATTTATGCCCCCCTTTCTCACGAAAGAGGGGTTTCTTTGTATGGTGACTAATACTTTTACGAAACATGTACTTGAAATTCCTATCATTTATCGGACCATTGCTCGCTTTCCCTTTATGGGCAGCGGCTGGAGAAACCGGTTCGCTTACTGACTGGGTTGTGGAAGACTCTTCTGCAAAAGTGGAAATCACCTGCCGGAAGGATACGATGGATATTGTTTCTCCCGACGGTCTGACGCTGTGGTACAAACACCGCCTGACGGGCGACTATGAGATTACCTATCAGGTGCAGGTGGTGATGGAAGGCGGCACGTATGACCGTCTTAGCGACCTGAACTGTTTCTGGGGAGCAGATGATCCGTTGCATCCGGACCGTTTCTTCGAGCGGAGTGCCTGGCGGAACGGTGAATTCAAGCGTTACAATACGCTGGACCTGTATTACGTGGGTTACGGAGGCAACGAGAACAAGACAACCCGTTTCCGCGAGTACCATAGTGAATATTATGGAAAGGACGAAGCAAAGATTAAGCCGCTTATCAAAGAATATACCGACGCGACTCATCTGTTGAAGCCCAACTGCTGGTATCAGGTACGTATACAGGTAGTCGATGGAGTGACTGTCTTTGCGATGAACGGCGAGGAACTCTTCCGTTTGCCTGTTGAGGCAGACAAGGGCGACGGTTATTTTGCTCTGCGCCTTTGGAAGAATCATGTACGGTTTACGGACTTTGATGTAACCATGATAGAATAACCTTAAATAAATTTAGATAGAACAATGATGAATCTTAGCAAATGGTCTCGTGGCGCTGCTGCGCTTCTGGGGCTTTTCCTGTCTGCACAGCAAGTGGAGGCACAAGTGGTGAAGAACGAGCGGCTGCTTTCTTTCGAAGACGGAGCAGTGCCCGCCTTCCTGACAACCGGTGAAGGTTCGCGGCTGGACATCAACAGCGAGCATTACAAAGACGGTCAGCACTGTCTGGGCTGGGAGTTTGAGCCGGGAGCCGTACTCAGCGTGAAGAAAGACCTGATGTTCGAAAAGAAAGACCCTACGGGCAAGGACACTTATCTGTCGGCTTTCATCGTGTGGGTATACAACGAGCAGGCACAGGACAAGCAGATACGTTTCGAATTTCTGAAAGATGGCAAACTCTGTACATCTTTCCCCTTTGGCATTAACTTCACCGGCTGGCGTGCCGCATGGGTGTGCTACGAACGCGACATGCAGGGTACGCCCGAGGAAGGCATGAACGAGATTCGCATCGTGGCTCCCGATGTGAAAAGTAAGCTTTACTTCGACCACATTGTCACAGCCAGCAAGGTAGATGCCCGCCAGCAGACGGCCGATGTGCAGGTGCCTTTCGTCAACAAAGGTACGACAAACCACTGGCTTGTCATCTACGAGCACTCTCTTTGGAAGCCGGAAATAGCCCTGACACCTCTCAACGAGCAACAGAAGGCAGATATGCGACTGATGGAAAGCCGCTTCCGCGACATGCTCTATACGCCCGGCAAACTGACCGATAAGGAAATGCAGGCCATCCGCAAGGCATACGATTTCTATCAGATCACTTATAAGAACGGCAAGGTAAGCGGTCTGCCCATCTTCATGGTACGCCAGGCCGAGGCTTACGAGCGTATGATACCCGGCTGGGACAAGGATATGTTCACCAAGCTGGGCATGGAGATGAACAACTATTTCAACCTGATGAAGCGCATTGCCATCGCTTACCTGAATGCCAAGGACAATGCTTTGCGCGATGAGCTGCGGCAGAAGTTCCTGGCCATGTACGACCATATTACCGATCAGGGTGTGGCTTACGGTAGCTGTTGGGGAAATATCCACCATTACGGCTATAGCATGCGTGGTCTTTACGTGGCTTACTTCCTGATGAAAGACGTGCTGCGCGAGGCTGGCAAGCTGGCCGATGCCGAACGTACGTTGCGCTGGTATGCCATCACCAACGAAGTATATCCGATGCCTACAGTGAACGGCATCGACATTGATACCTTCAACACCCAGACGCAAGGCCGTATTGCCAGCATTCTTATCATGGAAGACTCGCCCGAGAAGGTGCAGTACCTGCGTTCCTTCTCCCGCTGGCTCGACTACGGTTGCCGTCCGGCCGACGGACTGATGGGCTCCTTCAAGAGCGACGGTGCCTGCTTCCATCATTGCAACAACTATCCGGCCTACGCCGTGGGCGGTCTGGACGGAGCTACCAATATGATTTATTTGCTGAGCGGTACGCAGTTCCGGGTGTCTGAACTGGCGCACCAGACAGTGAAGAAAGTGCTGCTTACCATGCGTTTCTATTGCAATACCCGCCAGTGGGCACTTTCCATGTCGGGACGTCATCCCAACGGGAAAGGTCAGCTTATCCCCGTGCAGTATGCCATGATGGCCTTGTCCGGTACACCGGACGGCAAGCAGAAGTATGATGCCGACATGGCCGCCGCTTATCTGCGCCTGATGGAGTACAGCGGTCGGGTGAACGACAACGATCCTGACTACTTGCCCCGTACGTCGAATAATAAGGAATTGCAGCTGAAGCAGGAACTGGAAGCGCAGGGATTCCGTGCCGAAACCGATCCGCAAGGCAATCTGGCTTTGGGTTACGGTTGTGTCAGTGTGCAGCGCCGTGACAACTGGGCGGCAGTCGTACGCGGTCACTCGCGTTACCTCTGGGCAGCCGAGCACTACCTGGATGCCAACTTCTACGGTCGTTACCTGGCTCACGGAAGTATGCAGATACTGACAGGAAAGCCCGATGAAATGGTTACTTTCACCACCAGCGGCTGGCAGGAAGCCGGTTTCGACTGGAACCGCATACCGGGTGTCACCAGCATTCATTTGCCTTTCGACCAGTTGCGGGCCAATGTTCTGAACGTAGATTCCTACTCGGGTATGGAAGAGATGCTTTATTCCGATGAGACTTTTGCAGGCGGACTCTCGCAAAGCGGTGAAAACGGCAATTTTGGAATGAAGTTGCACGAACACGATAAGTACAACGGCTCTTTGCGTGCCCGCAAGTCCTATCACTTCCTGGACGGCACCATTGTTTGTCTGGGTACGGACATAGAGAACGTGAATACGGATTATCCGACGGAAACTACCGTCTTCCAGCTGGCAGCCACTACACCCGAATTCCGTAGCTATTGGGATGCTTTCCAGGACAATGGAAGTACATATCTTGATCCCAACGGTGTAGGTTATTACCTGCCGAAAGCAACGATGAAAGCGGCTAAATTTGAAAAGAACTTCCCGCAGACCACTGTGGGCGAACGTAACGTGAAGCCAACGACGGGCGACTGGGTATCACTTACCTTGCAACACGGCAAGGCTCCGAAAGGCGCGTCTTACGAATATGCTGTTCTGCCCCGCACCGATGAAGTCGCACTGAAGCGTTTTGCCCGCAAGCCGGACTATAAAGTATTGCAACAGGATCGTAATGCGCACATTGTGCGTACAGCCGACGGTCGACTGACTTCTTACGTGCTCTTCGAGACACCGCAAGCATTGCCCAAGGAAGGACTGGTGCAGGCAGCCGATACAGCCTGTCTGGCCATGGTGCGTCAGGAAGGTGATAAAGTGTTACTCACCGTTGTTCAACCCGACTTGGCACTATATAGCGGTCCCAGCGATGAGGCCTTCGACGAACAGGGCAAACGGATAGAACGCAGCATTTATTCCCGTCCGTGGATTGGTAACAAGAGTCAGGAAATGCCGTTGACCATTACACTGAAAGGACGTTGGCAGGTAGAGGAGACACCCTATTGCAAAGTTATTTCGGCAGACCGGAAGCAGACTGTACTCCGTTTTGCCTGCAAGGATGCCGCCAGCTTTGAAGTTGAACTGAAAAAATAATAAAAACGCCATGAACAGACAATTCAGAATGTGCAGTCGTATGGCAACGAAGTGGGGACATGCGTTGCGAATGTGGGCGGGCCTGTTGGCTGCAGCCTGTGTGCTGCCCGTATATGGCCAGGCTATTGTGCCGGGAAACAAGCCGAACGAAACACAGCAGAAGCTGATAGAACGCGGTTACGGCATGTTTGTGCACTTCGGAGTGAATACTTTCGGCGAAATAGAATGGTCGGACGGAACCATCCCCGTAGAGAAATACAATCCGACGCGGCTGGATTGCGACCAATGGGTGCGGGTGGCACGCGATGCCGGTTTTCGTTATGTGCTGCTTGTGACGAAACATCACGACGGTTTCTGCCTTTGGGACAGCCAATATACGGACTATGACGTGGCTTCGTCGCCTGTGAAGACTGATGTGGTGAAAGCCGTTTCAGAGGCTTGCCGCAAATACGGCCTTCAGTTTGGTGTTTACTATTCGTTGTGGGACAGACATGCGCCTTCGTATCGCGATAAAGATCCGGAGAAGTATGTAGACTATATGATAGCCCAGCTTCAGGAATTGTTTACCAATTATGGACCTATCTGTGAACTTTGGTTCGACGGCGGTTGGGACAGACCCGTGAAGGACTGGAACTTGCCTCGTGTATATGTTGAAGTAAAGAAGATGCAGCCCGACTGCGCCATCGGAGTGAATCATACAGTAGTGGACCGTGAAGGAAGCCGGAAACATATTCTACCCGACTCAATGCTGGTGGACAACAAATACTACTTGCAGTATTTCCCGACTGATTTCCGTCTGTGGGATCCGAAGATAGCCCATCTTGCAGACAAGAAGCAGTATCTGTACAACGGAGCATCCTATTACCTGCCTTTCGAGCATACGGTTTGCATCAGCAAGGAATGGAACTGGTTCCAGAAACAACGTCCGAAACCTGCACGTGACCTTGACGAACTGGAAGAACTTTTCTATTGGTGTACGGCAAACGACAATACACTGGTAGTGAACATTGCTCCCGACCAGTCGGGGCGGATACGCGAGAACGAAGCCAATACAATTATCGCACTGAACAAAGACCGTCTGCACATTGAGCCGGGCAAACCGCTTCCTACAGGCGGAAAACTGCTGTCGCTGGAGGCAAAAGCCGAAGCCTCTTCGGTATATGAGGACAATGAGGCGCTGTACGGAGCCCGTTATGCAGTAGACGGCGGCATGCAGACACGCTGGGCGGCTGCCGACACGAAGGCCGAACTGACCGTACCACTGGATGAAACAAAGGCTTTCGACAAGATTGTCATCTTCGAATACTGTGATTCGGAAACGATGGAAGACGGATTCTCGAACAAACGTACCAACCGCATCCGTTCGTACTGCATTGATGCCTGGTTGAACGGTACTTGGGAAACCATCTACGTATCGGACGAGCCAATGGGCGATTGCAAAGTGATCCGTTTCCCTCAGGCTTACCGGAGCAGTAAAATCAGACTGAAAGTATTGGATGCTTCTCTGCCGCCTTCTATCTACGAACTGAATGTGGTGAATTCGGGAGAAAAATGATGTTGACTTGTGTTGAAGAGTGCCTGAATGAAGAGCGGCCGCCAACTCGCTTTTAGGCACGGATGACGCAGGAAAGTACAAAGAAAAGGAAGGTGCATCAAAATAAAGGTATCTGAAACTCTCCTCCTTCTGGAAGGAGGAGTCCCCGATAGGGGGAGGTGGTAGGTAAAACATAAAGCATTGATTTATGCTACATTGAGCTAACCTACCCCCCCGCCCCTTGGGCACCCCTCCTTCCGGAAGGAGGGGAGTTGGATAGTGTTACTTAGTTTTGATACACCTTTTCTGTTTTTAGCCGCGCAACAACTGATTGACGGCTGTCTGATAAGTATCAAGGCGTGTGGCCTTGTGAATGGCTTTCCGGGCTTTGCGGTCGGCGTCGGGCAAGAGGTATTCCCAGACGGTCTTCATCTTGTTGAGCAGTTGCAGATCGCCGCCTTGCAGCAGATTGCCGTATTGGTTGAAGAGCTCGGCATGGAAGCGGCGCAGTTTTTCGCCCTTTTCATCGGCAGAAAGGGGCTCGCCTTGCCTGTATTCGGCTGCCAGGGCCGGATTGGCCAGCAGGCCGCGGCCGATGACGATACCCGCCAGTCGGGGGAAGCGCAGGGCGACGGACTGGATGTCGGCTACGGTCAGCAGGTCGCCGTTGTAGAACAGCGGATGACGGCAGCCGTTGTAGAAGGCTTCGAATGCCGCCAAGTCGACACTGCCCTTGTACTGCTGCTTGCCCAAGCGTGGGTGCAGGATGATGTGCGACAGGGGAAGTTCGTTCAGCAGGGGGAGCAGTGCCAGGGATTCCTCAGGGTTCTCCCAGCCCAGGCGCATCTTGACAGAGAAGCGTACCTGCGGATAACGGCTTACGGCAAACTCTAGTAGCTGACGTACTTCGTCGGGATAGGGAAGCATGCCCGAACCGTTGTGGCGTTTGGCCAGCAGAGGGAACGGGCAGCCCAGATTGATGTCGGCACACGTGAAGCCTTTTGCGATGAAAAGGGACATAATCTGCTCCAACTTCTCCGTATCGGGGGCTATGAGTTGCGGCACAAGGGGGACATTACGGTTGTTCTCGGCTTCGAGTTCGCGGATGTCCTTACGGCGTATTTCACCGTGTTCTACACGGACAAATGGGGTGTAGTATGTGTCGATACCGCCAAAGATGCGTGCGTGCGCCTGGCGGTATACAGCGTCGGTATAGCCCTGCAACGGGGCGAAGTGGATGGGCAGAAGGTCTGGCATGTCGTTCGGTTCTTTTTAATTCTGCGGCAAAGATACAAATTTTGCGACACTCCGTCCGGCTGATTCCTGTTGGGGCATGTCGAAACTTACTTCAACGGGGTGGCCGTTGCGGACCAGGGTGATGCGTATGCTTGCCGGATTGGCCGACTCACAATGCGGATTGGCTACGCTGAGTTTCTGCTTTCCTTCGTTCCACAGCAGGGCGCAGGGAGTGTCGGTACGTATCAGGTCGCCGTTGTCCAGCTTCAGTTCGCCGGGTTGGTAGAACAGGGCTTCGGTGATACCCAATGTTTGGTGGAAGACGGCTTGTACGGTTTCACCGTTGGCCAGTATCTTCACGGGCAGTTGCTTGGCATAGCGGGCGGCAGCCGATGCGTCTGTCAGTCCGGGCACTACGGCATAGGCATATTGGCCGTTGCGGGGGCGTGTGCCGTGGTTGACGTTCAGACTGAACAGGGCAGTGTCGCAGGCTATCACGTATTGGGCGCCGCGTTGCAGGTTGAAGTAGCCTGTCTGTCCGTGAATCACCCAGTCGGCTTGCACGCAGGCGGTTTCTCCGGTCAGGGTCGATACCTTGCCTTTGCGGGCATAGAGCACTTCGCCGTCTCTGTTACACTGGTTCAGGGTGGTGAATACGTCGGCTTTGCCTTCGGGATTGCGGATGCCCGTACCCAGACAGATGTATTCCTTGTCGAAGTAGAACCAGGCTTTATGGGCCTGGAGGCCGCGACGGTCGAGCAGCATGCCGCAGGCACCGTAGATGCTGTCGCTCACACCACCGGCATAGCTGTTGCCGTTGTTTCCGCCTTCGCCCCAGTCGGGGATGGGGAGGGGAGCATCGTCCTGCTCGGCGGTGATGCCGGGATACTGACGGTTGTTGAACTTGCGGAAGAAGTTGCGGTCGTATTCGCGTCCGGTGACGAAGAGGTAGTTGACACCGTTCGAGGCGTAGTAGTTGAAGTTGCCGTCACCGTTACCGGCTTCGTTGCACACGGTGCGGGTCGACGTCATGCGCGAACTGGTCATGTATCCGGCGCGGCGGTGAATCATGTAATCGAACCGCCAGAACATGCGGTTGCCTTCCAGCGAGTTTTCACCTGCAATGCGGCGCAGGGCCTGTTCGGTCTGTGGCTTCATGTCGGGGGTACTCAGGCGGCAGACACGTTCGGCCAACAGCTTGATGGGGGGGGCGTACTGGTTGCAGTGGATGTAGCGTCCGGCATTGTTGGGATCGTATTGCTTGTTGTAGAAGATCCATTGCACGCCTTCGACGAAGAGTTTCTCCAGCAGTTCGAGGCCGGCACTCTGGTAGCGTGTGTCCTGGCAGAGCTCCAGATAATTGAGCATGGAGTTGACGAATTCTTTTCCGTAGTTGGTGAAGTAGAGCTGGCGTCCGCTGCCGCAGTGCTGGGCAAAGAGGTAGTCGGGCTGAACACCTTCGACGGGCTGTATGGTAAGCAGTCGGGTCATGCGTTGCTGGAAGTCGCGCATTTGTACGTCGTTGCGCGTCAGTATGCTGGCGGCAAACGAACCCATGATGATGTCGGCGCCGTTGGCTCCGGTCATGAGTCCCGGACGGGCGGTCTCGTAGCTCCAGCGCAGGTAGGCGATGCACTTGTCGAACAGTGCTTTGTCCTGCTCGATTTCGCGGCTCATAAGAATGATGCCGGTAGAGAGTTCTTTAGGATAAGGAATGTAACGGTACCACCAGTTTTTGGCCTGATGATTGGTGTCGACCCAAAAGTTGAGCGACTTCAGATAGCTGTCCCTCAGCTTCGGCTGGTGGTAGTAGGGACTTTCGGGATGCTGATAGGCGCGTGCCAAGGTGATGAGGCTCTGTACGTGCTTGCGTGGCGAGCCGTCGGTGGCGTGGTAGTCGATGCCTTTGAAAGCTCCCTCGGGCGTCATGATTTGCAGCAGTTTGTCTACGGCTGTCTGCGAAGGGCTTTTGTCGAGGTATCGCTCGTACATGCGTTGATAGATGATCTCGAAGTCTGTGTCCTGCGCTACGGCGTTGAAACCGGTTGTGCCCAACAGGACGACAAGCAGAAGTAGGCTGAATGTTTTGAGTTTCATGTCAGGTATGATTTTATAGGGTTAATTGGAAAAGCCACGCGACTTTGACCCTTTTGGCCAAACAGGATTTGCCCACCTTTGGCTACAATATGATTGACCCTTTAAAGTCCTGGTGTTGGGGGTCAATTTTATTTTACCCTTTTAAAATTTCCCGTTTTTCTTAGACCTTAACTTTCGCATACTTTCACCATATAACTCTATGGCATGAGCCGTATGTATGATGCGGTCAAGGATTGCATCAGCTATTGTCGGGTCACCTACCATGTCGTACCAGTTGGAGGAGGGGTACTGCGATGTGATGATGATGGATTTCCGTTCATGCCTGTCCTCGATGATGTCAAGCAGTATGGGACGCTCCTTGGCGTCGAGAGGCACGATGAACAGGTCGTCAAGGATGAGTAACTGGCATCGCTCAATCTTCTTGAGTTCCGTTTCAAGTGTACCTTTGACTTTGGCGACTTTCAGCGCTCCGAGCAGTTTCGTGGCATTGGCATATAAGGTACGGAATCCCCTTTTGCATGCTTCGTGGCCGAGGGCGCAGGCCAGATAGCTTTTCCCCGTTCCTGAAGAACCGGTAATGAAAAGGTTCTGTGCCTTATGCACAAAATCAAGGGTGGCGAGACGTTCCATCTGGTTACGATCCAGCCCCCGGTTCGTGGCATAGTCGACCTGTTCAATATAGGCCTTGTAACGGAATGCCGCATTCTTGGTAAGCCGTGCAATGGCAGCCTGCGCACGATAGTCCCATTCGCGTGCAAGGAGCATGGAAAGGAACGTGTCCGCAGTCATGGATTGCGGAGTGGTGCCGGCAAGACTTTCCCTGAAAGCCTCTGCCATGCCATGCAATTTCATACGGTTCATTAAATCCAGTGATATGGTATTCTGGTCCTGTTGTCCCGTAACGGGAGCTGTTTTATTGTTTACTTCCATAAATATGAGTTTTATTGTTTGTCCTTTCTGTAATATTCACGTCCACGTATGTTTTTGTGGGTCAATGGAGCCGGGGAAGTCATGTCGGGCTGTACTTTCCCGTCCTCATCGGGAAGGAAATCCGCGTCTTCTCCCAGTTCAAGCACCTCGCGCAAGGCCTGATACCCGTATTGCAACTTCTGGTCCGCACATGCGCAAGCCGCAACCAGACGGTCGCGACCGTATTTTTTCTCCAACGTCAAGATACCCCGGCATGACCTGAACGCTTTTGGCGGATATTGCATGGCACGCTCCACTTCCCGTAGATAGTTCAATACGATATTGTCTATTTCCGAGGCACGTTGGAAGAGTTCCTCCAAGTCCTTGTCATAGGGGCCATAGTGTCCCGGCAGGTTGTGCTCCTTTTTCCAGGAATAAGCGTATGGAATGTCACAGCGGTCATGGGTGGCGACAAGGTTCATGCCACAGTAGATTTCCACCGTGCCGGCATCATAGAGAATCGTCATGCGCCTGCCTACATACTCCTTCGGAACGCTGTAATGGTGCTTGAACAACGAGACGTAAGAGTTCTTCCCGACAGTCATCAGTTTCCTTTCTTTCATTACGTAACGTTTCACGGGAAGCGGCCGAAGATAATCCTTCTCTCCCTGAAGGAACATTTCCTTGCGTGACACCTCCCGTCCGGCCATCACCTTTTCATTGAAATCAAGCAGGGAGACATGGATGGCGGTATTGAGTTCCTCCAGGCCGGAAAATGTCATTCCCTCTATGTCAAGGTAAATGGAACGGTAGAGGAGCTTTACGGCATTCTCTACCAAAGCCTTGTCTTTGGGATGACGCACACGGGCGGGATAGACCGCACAGCCGTAATATTCGGCAAAAGCGGCGAAATCATCATTGATGACAGGCTCGTTGCGGTCGCTTCGTGTGACGGCAGCCTTCAGATTGTCGGGGACGATAGCCGCAGGAACGCCTTCAAAATATTGCATGGCATTCTCACATGTCTTTATCAGGTCTTCCTTGCGTTGAGACCACACGGCTTCGCAGTAGGTATAATGGCTGAACGGAAGGATGGCGACAAACACCTCGGCTTTCTTCGTCTCGCCCGTCATTTCATCAACGACTTCAAGCCTGTCACCGGCAAAGTCAATATACATCTGGTCGGCGGCATAGTGCTCGACATGACCGACGACCTTGATGTGAAACTTGTACTGACGGACAGCCCGTTTGAAGGAAGACAACTGATAGCCGTCAGGATATTCGGCATGGTATTCCTTGAACAGTTTTCGGACACTCATGCCTTTGCGTGACAGGCGGGATACATAGCCGGGAAGCAAGGCCTCCAGTTCAATCCTCCTGGAAGAAGGCTCCCGATGCCGGGATGCCGTACAGCCGAACAGTTCATCCAATTGCCCGTCGGACAGGGAAAGAAGCTGTTCAATACTCTTGCCGCTTGAAAGGAACAGGCGGACATACTTGCGGACAGTATTACGGGAAGTATGAAACGTGGAAGCCGTTTCCTTGATTCCCATGCCGGCCGCATAACATCTTAAAATGTTTTTGATTCGTTTATCCATTTGTATAGATTTTATTATCACCCCCGTTACACCAGGACTCGGGCACTCAAATCTACACAAAAAATCTATAACAATAGGTGAGCTAAGTGGTCAATACTATTTTGGCCAGAAGGGTCAATCATATTGTAGCCAAAGGGGACAATCCTGCTTGGCCAAAAGGGTCAAAGTCGCGTGGCTTTTCCAGGTTAATGGTTTTTTCTCCGCGGACATCGGGATGTCTGTAGGAGTATTTTTAGTCTTGTTGTTTTTGTTGGCTTGCTGCAGATGCGTTGCATACTTGCTGCAGACGCGCTGCACGCTTGTTGCAGTCGTGCTGCATGCTTGTTGCAGTGGCGCTGCACACTTGTTTGCAGTCGTGCTGCAAGCCTGTTGCAGTTGCACTGCACGCTTGTGTGCAGTACGGGCGGAACCTGTTTGTCCGACAATCTTGGCAAAAGTTCGGTCTCCGTCTTACAAACAGGGAGGAACCTCCCGGCTCCTCCCTGATAGAAAATGATTAAGGTTAGAAGTTTGTGTTTCGTTTATTTGCGTTTTCTCCATGCATATATCTGCAGAGGCAGTTTCGTCTATTGTTCCGGTGACTTCTGTCAACTCTGCAGTATGTCAGTCTCGTTTTTTCCAATCGTTAGTCTTTACACCTGCAAAAGTACGTGAAGGCCGATAGAATCATAGCCTTGAATAGTCCGTAATAGGTGCGAATTTGTACACATTATCCGTTCAATTCGATGATGTCGCCCGGCTGGGTGCTTCTTTCTTCCACTTTTCCGGTAAATGGGTTCAGAATTTTCAGTGTTCCGCCTTTTTCCGAGCGGATGACGACTTTTTGCACCCGTCCTCCGTCGTAGTCAGCATCGATGATAAAGGCTCCCCGTGCGCGCAATCCGTGGAAGGATGCCTGCTCCCAACTTTCGGGTAGAGCAGGGAAAATACGTATTACACCGGTGTGGCTCTGAAGCAACATTTCCTGTATGGCCGAGGCGCAGGCAAAGTTGCCTTCGAGTGTGAAGGGGCGGTAGTCGAACGACGAATAACCTTTCTTCAGCTGGTCGCCGTTGAGGTGGAAGCTGTTGGGCGCACAGAATGCCTTGATGAAGATGTGCAGGGCACGGGCAGCTCCGTCACCGTCGGCCACACGGGCTTTCATGTTGGCCAGCCAGGCATAGCTGTAGCCTACCCACAAACTGGTACCCATCTCTTCGGCATGATGGATGGAACGTTTGATGAGTCGTTCGGTTTCGGTTCCCTGCGACACGTCGAGCAGTCCGAAGGGATGGAAGGCAAGCATGTGCGAGAAGTGGCGGTGCGACTCGGACAACGGATAGTCCGGAGCAATGGTCAGACCTGTAGCATCGGTGGCGAAGGCAGGCCATTCCTCCAGTTGCTGCTTCCAGTGGTCAGCTTCCTCAGCGAGTCCCAGCGCAGCAGCCATTTCTGCAGCGGCTGTGTAGGTGAAGCGGATGTTGGCCAGGTCGTAGTTGGTTGTTTGTGTGAACCAGGCTTGCAGCGTATTGTCGTTGATTTCCGGCGAGGTCGAAAGCGGGAGTTTCCGTTTTCCGTTCTTATCTTTCACGGAGACGTTTTCGAAGTAGCGTGCCACTTCCTTGACCCACGGATAGGCGCGTTCTTCGAGGAACGTACGGTCGGCCGAGTATTTCCATTGCAGGTAGAACGACTGTGCCAGCCATCCGCTGGTGGTGGGCTGGTGCGAGTAGGGGCTCCATCCGCCTATGGCTTTTCCTTCCAGGGTGGCAATGCAGGGGATGTTGAGGCCTTCTACCCCAAAGAAGCGGCGGGTGAATGCTTCTCCGTTCTCTTTGATCTTCCAGAGCCAGTCGGTGAATACCTCCGACTCTTCCAGGTGGTTGGCGACGTATCCGGGCCAGTAGCTTAGTTGAGTGTTCAGGTCGCTGTGGAAGTCGCCACGCCAGGGCGGAGTCTGGCCGTTATCGGCAGTCCATACGGCTTGCAGACAGATGGGTGGGGCATTCTTGCGCGAGGCAGCTCCGAACTTGTACATTTCCATATACCACTGGTGTTCCAGTGTTTTGTCGGGCAGGTCAATCTGGCTCTTCTCCCAATAAGCCTTCCACCAGTCCAGGTGTCCGGCCAGTGCCGTGTCGAAATCTTTTGCCGATGTCTTCAGCAGTTCGCTGGCCTGCTCCTTTTCGCTGTACCAGGTACCTTGAGTGGTGATGCAGTATTTGCCTTCCAGTACGTCAGGCTGTGGGGTGTCCCATTGCAATGCTACTTCGTAAGCCACTTTGCCGTATGCTTTCTGCCGGTAGACAATCTGGTTGTCGCGGCGGGTGATTTTTCCGTTTTTGTAGCCCAGCCGTGTCAGCAGATGGGTACGTGGTGCAACTACTTTCTGTACTTCGCTCCCGTTGTCTTCGTAGCGGGGAGTCTCCAGTTCGACGCTGAGCGCTTCCGGCAGGTTGGTAAAGCGGAAATAGCCCATTCCGCTTACAGCATCGGTAAAGAAACTGGCAGTGGCTCCGCACTCCCATGTGATGGTGCATACGGCAGTCTGCACGTCAAGCTGTACAGCCTTTACTTTTCCGAGTTGGCTGATGGAGAACTCGATGGCGCCTACAGGAATTTTGGTCGGAGCGCAGTCCTTGCGGCTGCGGTCGTCAATGAGCGCCTGAACCTTGCTGACATCTTTCTTGTTGATGATCTGGTCGCAGACGAACTGGTAGGAATAGTCGGGTGATTCGAACTCTTTGACCGGACGCAGATCCCAAAGGTCAGCGCGGTCGAGCGCTATGCGCAGACGTCCTTCCTTTTCCCAGATAAGGTTGCCGATGATGCCGTTTCCTAACGGAATGGCTTCGTCCCACAGGGTGGGGAGGGCATAGAATTTAAGCCCATGGAAAGGCTCGGTATGGCGTGCCTGCAAAGGCAGTGCCAACAGAACTCCTATGAGGAGGAGCATTAAAAATTGTCTTTTCATATCAGTAGGTTTATTGTTTTAGTAGACGAGTTGACAAGTTTACAAGTCTATTAGGCTTGTCAGTTTGTCTACTTGTCTACTTGTTTACTTGTCAACTCGTCAACTTGTTAACTTGTCTACTCGTCTGTCTTTTCCAGCAGATAGACTTCGTCGGGATTTGTCTTGAACTGAACTGTTCCGTCCGGCAGAATCTTGTAGGATACTTTCTTTTGGTGAGAGTCCGTTATCCGCAGTGCCTGTGCAAAAGGCACTTTGACTTTGCAAGGCAGTCCTCTTCGGGAATGAATGCGCAGCTGCTGCAGTTGTTTGTCTGCCCAGCGGGCCGAAACTTCGAAGTTGCCCCTTGCCACAAGTCCTTCGTAACTGCCCGTATGCCAGCACTGGGGGAGGGCAGGAAGCGGGTCGATGTAGCCTTCGTGGCTTTGCAGAAGCATTTCGGCAATGCCGGCTGTTGTGCCGAAGTTGGCATCAATCTGGTAGGGCGAGCGCAACACAGCAATGCAGTTTGTCCACAGGTTGTCCAGTACGGCAGTCTGGATGAGGGTCTGCAGCACGGTGTGTGCACGTTCTCCGTTGGCTGTTCGTGCCCACAGGTTCAGTTTGTGGGCCATAGACCATCCGGTAGATGCGTCACCCCGCAAGTTTAATGTCGTTTGGGCGGCCTGAAGCCACTGCGGCGTATGGCTGTTGATGACGGTGCCGGGGTACAACCCAATCAGGTTAGAGATGTGACGATGGTGTTTCTCCAGCACGATGTCGTCGTAGTATTCTTCTTCACGGTATTCTTTCACCTGCCCAGACTTTCCAATGAGAACCGGATCGAGGCGGGGCATCAGCTTTTTGATGTCCCGGACGAGCGGATCTCTTTTGCCCAGGATGTCCGCAGTCTTCAGCACATCACCGAAAGTCTCGTATATCATCTGCTGGTCGAAGGCACAGCCTACGCTCGGATAGGGTTTGCCAGTCAGTTTGCTGAACTGTTCGGGCGAAGATGAAGGATAGGCAAGCATGTGCCCCAAAGTATCTGTCAGTGCCTTGCTGAAGAAGCGTGCCACTCCGGAAATGGCCGGATAGGTAACTTCTTTCAGAATCTGCGGGTCGGCTGTGAAGTAATAGTAGTCGGCAAACAGTTTGGCTGTCATGCCTCCGGTACCGGGACCGGAATGTCCGCCGGGCTCTCCGATGAAGAAGGGACCTGCTCCGGCGCCTACAATCCATCCGTTTCCACCTTTCTGTGCCGAGTAGGCTTGGGGATGATGTTTACGTATGTAGTTGGAGGCAACTTGTTCGGCTCTGTTCAGATAGGCTTTGTAATAATCGACATAACACTCGAACAGCTCGGCCAGGTTGGTACTGAAGGCTGGCCAGTAATTCATCTGAATGTTGATGTTGTGGGTATAGTTGTTGTTCCACGGAGCCAGTTCGTATTGGTTCCATACGCCTTGCAGCAGCGGAGGCAGGGTTCCTTTCCGCGAACTGGAGATGAGCAGATAGCGTCCGTACTGGAACATCAGTTCTTCCAGATAATTGCTATATTGGCCTTGTTTGTACGCTTCCAATAGCTTGTCAGTGGGTATCGAAGGTATTTCTTCGCCCAAGTCGATGTGTACACGGTCGAAGAAGTGCCGGTAGTCGGCCAGGTGTCTGTCCAGCAGACAGTCATATCCTTTTGCCGAAGCGTCTTCGATGATACCGACCAGTGCATCGTGCGGGTCGGCATTGCCCTTCAGTCTGTCTTCGGATGCGCCTTCGAAGACACTGCTCTTCAGCTCGTAGTTGGTTCCGATGGCCAGCAGTACGATGGCCGAGTCGGCTTTCTCAATGCTCAGCCAGTCGTTTCCGTCGGCAGCATGATGGGCGCGGACGTTACCTCCGTAAGGGATGACTTTGATTCGTCCTTCGTAGATCATGTTCAGGTGTTCGGTGTTTCCGCGCAGGGAAAGAATGTCGTCGCTTTCGGCCGAGACCTTTCCGGTACGTCCGTTTCCGCTGAAGCGTGTTTGCGTGGCTCCGCTAAGGTAGCCCTTGGTGATGGAGTCGGTACGTTGCAGAGGACCGAAAGGTGTCAGATAGGGTATTTGGGCACGCAGATGGAAGCTGACGCTTCCAGCACGGTTGGCCGTCAGTTTGATGACGGTTACTTTATCCGGATAGCTGGCAAAGCAGGTACGCTGGTAGGTTGTGCCCTGGTGCTTGTATCGTACCTGGTGCAGCCCGTTGTTCAACGTCAGGCTTCGTTCGTAGTTTTCGCGGCTGTTGTGGAAAAAGTCCATATAGATATTGGCAAAGGCGGTATTGGTCTCCGTCCCCCACAGACCTTTGATGTGCAGTGTCTTGTCGGACAGCAGAATTCGTTCGGTATCGGTCCGCCCGAAGATAGAAGCACCCATATAGCCGTTCCCGATGGGTAGTGAATAACGCTCCCAATCGGTATCGGTCGGGCGGTCGCTCCAGTTCTCTTCGAAGACGGCTCCGTTGTTGGGCGCGGGGTGGTCGTACCACAGTTTGTAGACTTTTTCTTTGCCGTCGGCTGCCTGCAGAAGAGCAGTCAGGGACAGCAGAAATCCTAAAAGTGTATATCGGTACATCATGACTTTGTTTTAGTTCTTTTGAAACATACAAATAAACAGTAACACTATCGGCGAACAGATCAATCGTTGATACCTTTTCCGAATTGTGTCTGCTGTTGTTCCACTTCTTTCACTTTCAGTTGGTTCAGTTCCTTTTTCAGTATTGCGTTTTCACGCATCAGTTCTTTCAGATCCGACGGGCTTTCCTGTGCTTCCTGTCTGTTCCGGCCGATCTGTTCCAGTTCGCTGGCCGAGAATATCTGGCGTTGTTTGTCGGGTACGGATTCTATTTCCAAGGTACCTTCCAGCGGACGTGCCTGTCCGGGAACCAGCAGAGAGGCGGTAATGTTGATTTTTCCGGCGCGGTTGGTGGCTTGTACGAGTGCAGGAGCCGATCCCCAGCTGACAGGCATCGGGTTGACACCTACGGAGGCATCGCCCAGCAATCTGCCTTCACCTTCGATCTGGAAGCGGATGATGGAATTGTTCAGACGCTTTACGGTTCCTCGCTTATCAACTACTTCGGCCACAACTACTGCTACATCCGAGCCGTCGGCCACCAATGGTACGTTTTCGTTGTCCAGACGCAGCACGATGCGGTCGGGTTGTCCGGCCGGATAGCGCTTGTGTGTGGCTACTACTTTTCCGTCTATCAGTCCTTCGGCCAGCAGGTAGGCTTCGTCCTGTTTGCCGGCACGTGCTTTGGCTTTCCATTCCATAAAGTGGTAGACATCGGCAAATGTGATGACAGGCGAGGGCATTCCTTTCCGGTCGGTGGCTTTCTTGTAAGTATAGGTCTTTCCGTTTTTGAAGACGGTGAGGCGCACTTCGTCGCAGTTGGAGTATATGGTGACATCCTTCGGTGAGAAGGGGGTCAGTTCGTGGGCAATGTAAATCATGGGGCCGTTGTCGGCTATCAGGTCGCTCTTCTTCGGTGAGCGTTGCGACATGAACATGTAATACGAGAACTTGGGCTGGCGGAATGCGTCCATAATGCCTCCGTAGAAAGGATCGGCATGATAGCCGCGCTGATGGTCGAACGAGTGCCAGAAGCAGGCACCCACGATCTGCCGTGGTTTCTGGCAAATGGTTTCGTAACACAGTGCCGGGTAATCGGGATTGGCATAGTGAGCGGCCTGAAGCAGCATGGGCACTTCGCCCCAGTTGCGGGCTACGCGACTGTCCGAGTTCTGGGCATTCCAGTCGTCGACATTGTCGCCCCACTCACGGATGAAGTAAGTCTTGTCCGGACTTAGCTTGGAATCGATGGGGCGCAGTAACAGGCTGTAATAAGAGTCTCCGGCAGCTCCGTGGTCGCATGCAGCGGTACTGTAAGGGTAAGGATACTCTTCGTTACAGATGTCCAATGCGTTTTTGGCAAAATATTCGGGGTATCTTGTTTCGTTCAGAATAGGTTCCCAGAAGAACAGCGAAGCATGGTTGCGATGAATACGTATCATGTTGCGTATATCCGAATAGATGCGTTCGGCAAATATAGGTTCGTCGTTCCAGAATTGCCATCCCGGCACTTCTACCAGTGCGAACAGGCCCAGTTCGTCGCATGCGTCCATAAAGGCCGGGTCGATGACGTAGTGTGTACGGATCACCTTCAGGCCGGCATCGCGCAGCTTTTTGGCATCGCGCCATTGCAGAGAGTTGGGGAGTGCGTTGCCCAGTACGGCAAAATCCTGATGCCGGTTTGTTCCCATGATTTTTCCTTCGTAAGGTTTTCCGTTCAGCCACAAACCTTCGGTCTGTTTGAATTCGATGCTTCGTATGCCCAGTCTTTGCCGGTAGCCGTCGATTGTCTGGCCGGAAGCATCTTTCACCAGGATGTCGAGGTAATAAAGATAAGGTGTTTCGGGCGACCACAGCTTGGGGGCATCGACTTTCATGGAGCTTACCGCATAGTTTGCCTTTCCCCGTTGTACGGTGAGCGATTTTGCAGTTGTCAGAACAGTATTGCCTTCTTTCTCTTTCAGCTGAAATTCGATGGTGATTTTTTGCCGTTTGGACGACTGGTTGCGGATGTGTGCTTTCAGGTTGATAATCGCGCTTTCTTCCGAAACCCGGTCGTAGGAAATGAACAATCCTCCTCCGGCAACCTCGTTTTCGTAGTTGGCATTGGTTATGAAGACATCGTTGTGCGCTATCAGCCAGCAGTCGCGATAAATACCTCCGAAATAGGTATAGTCCAGCAGGCTTTGAGGCTTTCCTACCGGATAAGTGGGATCATCACTATTGTCAGCCTTTACGGCAATCACATTTTCGCTGTCCCATTCTATTCCGTCGGTGATGTCGGCAATGACGGGCAGGTATCCTCCGTAATGCTTCTTAATCAGTTTTCCATTCAAATAAACTTCACTTTTGCCCATGATGGCTTCGAAATGCAGGAACAGGCGTTTGCCTTTCAACTCGTCCGAGGGTGTGAAGTGTTTCCGGTACCACACTACTCCCTGATAGTTGGCACAGCCGCTGGCTTCGACAGGCAAGTATTCGATGCCATGAGGCAAGGAAACGACTTCCCAGGCTGAATCGTCGAAGTCTTTGTTCCATACCTGAGCTTCGGAGTCTCCTTTGAGAAACCGCCATGCCATGTTCATGGAATAGGCTTTTCGTCCGGTGCCGGGAAGCTCGTAAAAACCGCCGGTTGAGAAGGCGGGATAGTCGGTGGCAAACAAAGAAGAGAATGCACAGACTAAAAATAATGCAATAATATAGAACGATTTCATGATCTGTGATTTATGGTCTATAGAGTTTGTTTTTTATTACTTGATGTTTGGTATGTTTTCTGTCAGTTTCTTGAGGAATGCTGCTTCGTACCAGAACATCCAGTCGGAATTCTTTGTCTGGATTGCCAGATGCGCATGGTGATTCATGGGCAATAAATACCCTTCGGGTTGCCCCAATACGCGTATTTGCGAATAGACATGCTCCATGTTCTGACGGACTGTATCAAACTTCTTCACACATAACTTCAGGTTGTTGAAGCTGGCAAAGTCTCTTTTTATATCGTATTCGGACAGTGCGAACAGCAATTCTGCGGTATATCCGGTCAGTTCGTTGATACATTCGAATACTTGCAGCGAATATTCGTTACGCACCGATTCCTTCCGGTATTTCAATAGCAGTTCTTTAAGTTGCTGGCATTTGGCTATGTTCTTCTGAGCTTCTTCTATCCTTTTCTGGTACTTTATGCTCCATTCTCCTTTTGTTTCAGTTGGCAGGCTCATCAGTTTGAACTTACCACCTGTACGGTATAATGAACGGCGTACACCTTCGTCCAGCAGTCCTGTTTCCCAAAGTGGGAATGTACTTTCCAGAAGCGGTCGGAAGTTGGGCAGACCTGATGCCTGATATCCGAATTCGTTGATGCGATAGCGACGGTCGAACTCTTCCTTATCCATGTCGTCCTGAATGTTCCAGCTGTATTGGGCATGGGCAATGAAACCTTGCCAGAAAGTATCAGTCAACGGAGAGGCATCGTCCCATGCAGTACACAAAACGCCTTCGATGGGAATATCCTGTCTGGCCGTCTGAAAGCTCTTGATGTTATTGATGAATCCTCCCAACGGCAACATGGCATAGGTGGTCTGAACGGCCGTGGCACCCATTGTTTTCAGTTTGTTGTCATGATACCATTGCAAGGCTTTCTTGTTTCCAGGTTGGTCGGCATTTCCGTATTGCCAGCGCATGTAAATCACTTCTTTGGGGAAGGACTTGATGTGCTTGTTCAGTTCGGGAAGCTGTTTTTGCCAAACCGAGTCCACTTGTTGAGGAGGGATCTGATCCAGAATGGCTGCGTATAGTCCGACATGCTTAAACACCATATCGTCCCAGAAGATGGGAGTTCTTCCATGCTTTACGGCGTAATCGCTGACCCGTTTTAGCCATTGCATCTGTAGTGCGAGGGCATTCTTATGCTGCTTTTTGCATCGTGGGCAGGTTCCCAATGTACCTACTTCATCTCCTCCTACATGCAGATATTTTCCATACGGAGTAGCTTTTATGGCGTCTTCGTATAGCTTGAACTGTACTTTGTAATATTCTTCGTTCGAAGGGCAGCATACCCAGTCGGAAGAAGGATCCTCGCGGAGCGGCTTCATTTCTTCGTGTTTCAGGATGAAATCGGCATGACCAATGCCCTGAATAAGCGGACTAACCTCGATATTCAGCTTATGGGCATATTCGCACCACTCTTTCCATTCGTCTATGCTCCAGGCGTTTGGGGCACCTATCACTGGATATGTCTCGTATTTTATCTTATCCTCAAATTCTACGATGATCGCATTAAGCTTGTACAAAGCCATTTTATCTAAAATGCTGTACATGTATTCTTTTTTATCGATGTGGTGCTTCAAGTCCAGATGAATGGCTCTGTAGCTGCTGTGAGGATAATCTTCTATTTTGAGCGCCGGCATTTCTGCATTGATCTCTTTGGCATTTCGGGCGATTTGCTCTAACGTTATCATACCGTACAGTAATCCTTTTGAGGTACGGGCACTGAGCCTGATAACATTGTCCTTTATGGCCAGTTCATAACCTTCTTCCGCCTTAATGCTTTTGTTGAGTTCGAGAACGATGCAATGCTGTTGTTCGTCCACTGTTTTTAGGGGGAACTGCTTTATTCCAAAAGGAATCTGGGCTTTTTTTACCAGATGAAATCCTTTGATCTCATCAGGAGCAATACCTTTTTCTTCATGGTATACGGTAACCGATTGTGGCTCGGGCAGCAGTGCCTGCAGGATTGAGTCATTTTTCTCTTTTGTATTTTGAGCAGATAAATGGGGACATGCAAGTACAACCGAGAACAAGGTTATGTAATAAATGATGTTTCTCATATGCGAATACTAATTCAACAGATGTTTTTTTATATAATCAGTTGTTATTTGAAGATACTGTGCGGAACTTTTCCGATCCAGGCATCCGGTTGTTTGATTTTAAACAAATGCAATATGACCGAAGCGGTGTTTACAGTATTGTTAGGTTCCTCCATGATGAACCCCTTTTTTATTTTAGGACCTTTTATGCCCCAGGGAACAATCATCTCATCGGAACTTGTTCCTCCATGACCGTATTTGATACCTCCATGGTCGCTTACAAACAGGAAGTAGGTATCTTTGTATAAATCATTGGCTTTCATTTTTTCGATCAGTGCACCTATTTCTGCATCGGCTTCTTCTATTGACTGTATATATTCGTCTGACATCCATTGGTGCTTGTGTCCGGCATGGTCTGTATGAACTGAATATAAGAATACTAAAACGGGTTCTTGTTTATGTTGCAGCATGAAGTCAAGAGCTTTTGCGTAGTTCTCTTTATATCCGTCATTTTCCAGATAGCTGACTTCATCAAGATATTTCTTGTTATACGGATAGAACAGGTTGATCCAGTTATAATAGAATGCTGTTTTTATTTCCGGTTTTTGTTCCTTGATTACTGTAAATACCGAAGGGTAGTAACCGTCGGCATCCTTGTCCTGTAACGGGTAGTGGCTATCGGCCAATGTCCAGTCGTTATTGAAAACTCCGTGCTGCTCCGGACCACTACCGGTAAGATGACTTGTCCAGTTGGGCAGTGTCACAGACGGCATGACCACCCGTGTGTTTAGCGATAAGGCTCCTTCGCTTAACAAAGCATCCAGATGGGGAGTATTGGCTTTGGTAAAGCCATTTATGGAGATTCCATCCAAGGCTATTAATATTACTCGTTTGGGATTGCCGGCATTTGCAGTGAGTGATATAATACCTAATAAGCAGCAGAAGAGTATTTTTTTCATATTCATTAGAATGTTTGGTTGAAAAGATGGTGGTTTTTACTTGATACAGATAGGGGATGTATCAAAATGATATGTAAATCGATTCTGATACATCCCCGTTATAATATTACTTAGAATGCCAATTGCGTATGGTGTGTCTTTCCTTTGTAGGCACTGTCTTCTCCAAATGCGTCATAAGTATATGACTTCTGACTGTTGTTGTACTCAACTGTAACAGTCAGGCTGCTCAACTTATGGGAAGGATCTGAGAAATAAAGTTCGAAATTGCTGCCACTCTTTTGCAACATGAGTGCGCATGGTTTATCAACCGAAACTTTGATTCCATTGGCAGAGATGCTTCCTTTTTGGTAGAACATGGCTTGAATCATATTGTTTGCAACGTCTTGTACAGCTTGTACATCTGCGGAATTGGCTATGATTTCAGTATCTTTTATATTGTAGTTCTTCATAGCTCCTACGTTGTCTATACCCGGAACAATGATATAGCTGTAGGTCGCATTTGACGGAGCTGTTCCATGATTTAACCATATGGTACATACTTCTTTTTCAACCTGGTCTTTACTTTTGGTATTGTTAATCTCATACCAGCTTCCGTTACGGTTCTCGGCTTTAAGAGAAACTTTCTGCTCTTCAGGGAAGAAATAACCTACATTGCCATGCCATATCCAGTCTAATGACTGATCTGATACTTCGGCACCTATTGAGGCAGTATTTTCCTGTCCGTTTATGGCGTATGCAAGATTGTCTTTGAACATGCATTGGTTGACAGTCGTATTGATAGGCTCTGCCATGCTTGAAGTAATACCACTACCCAGACATACAATTCTACCGTCTAAGAAGAACCATGCCTTGTTTGCCGACATGCTGATGCCATGAGTATTAGCCGTAAATCTGAATCCGGAAAGTCCGTTTGCTTCAGCTGAAAGTCCACCGCAGAACTCTGATTCACCTGCTTCTCCCCATGAGCTAGCCAACGGAATTTCTGCCATTTGGGGATTGGTTATTCCTGGAACTCTGTTCCAGTCCCATGTTGGGAATATATCGAAATATTCTTCTCCGTCCAGAGCTAGATTCATGGAGCCATCACTCATGAAGAAGCCTTTCAGATTCTCTTTATTTCCGTTTTCGCATTTTCGGGTACGGTTGGAAGCCATACGTACACCAACAGAATAGTTTTTGCCTTGGAACAGACTCCAGTCGCCTACATAATAATGAGTAAAGTTGTCTGTGATGGATCCGTATCCATTGCCTTTTAAGATAGCAATTTGCTTATCGTATTCGGCACTATGGGCTGGGTCTATTCTTTTCATTTTGTCAAGAGTTCCTGTAAAACCACTGCAATTTAAAGCTCCCGGACGGCTGACACTACGTCCGACAACATTATAGAATTGTACGTGTCCTCTGATACTTTTCATATAAGTTTCGTTGATGAACTTGTACAGTACATTCAACTGATTGGCCGATAGTTTGTATTCGGTATCTGCAGTATAGTCTGCAACTCTGGTTACTCCGCTGAGCATGACCGGAGCATAGCCGCCGACATATAATTGTGAACCATGTTGGAAATACGATAAGTCGTATTGGATACCTTCTTGGTTGGAAGCTACATATGCCAGTGGCATAAATGAATGGAGCACAGCCTTGTCTATTACGCTTTTATCTTCTTGCAGACATCCTCGGTACAACCAGTGTAAGGCTATGTCGGTCTTGTTGGCACCTGCCTGATCTTCCGGATCTCCTCCGGTTTGTTTCATATATAGAAGGATACTGTTTTCCAGTTCTTCCGGAACCAGCGTCTTACCATAGCGCATCAGAATTAGGATAACGCCCATATCCTGTGGTGCAGAAATTTGATTCTCATACCAATTGTCGCAAACCGGATGAACCGTATTCCAATAGGTTAGGGCTTGTATGATTTGTTTGTATAAGTCTTCGTTTCCATAATAACTGCTTTCTTTCAGTATATATGCCTGAGCCATTTGATTCACTCGTGTCAAATGGGCGCCTGGTGTCCAGCTGAAAGAACGGTCTGAATAGTCAATATCGGGGAATGAACCGTTTTCTTGGATCTGTGCGATCCATTTTGCTGCATTTTTATCTACGGCAGATGCATTTGTAGACAGATTGCCGGATTTTATTCTTTCAAGAATGGTTTGGCATGTCTGATGCAAAGCATCATCGGTTTCTTCATCTCCATCTCCGCTATCCGGAGGTGTGGTTGGTTCTTCTATAACGCTGTTATCACTGCATGCCGAGGCTAATACAGGAAATGCTGTCAGAGAGAGGGCTATTCCGGATAATCCGATTAATTGCTTTAAGTTCATGATATCTGTATTTTGAAAGGTTAGAAGTTTATAGTTTAGGCTGTTTTTTCTCTAGTTAGGGAATAATTTTTTTCTAACTGGGAAAATATTTTTTCCTAACTGGGGAAAAATATCTGCTCACAAAGCTTTGTGAGAGTTTCACTAACGTTTATAGATGTTGTAGTTTGAATAAAAAGGGGCTTCTGTCAGAATTCTCATCGGACAGAAGCCCCGAACTATTCATTATCCTAAAAAAGAACTTTTATTTTTTCTCTTTCAAGGAGAATTCATCAAACCAGAATTCCAAGTTGTCGGCCGGTGTCTGGAGCTTGTATGAGTTCAGTCCGGGAGTGCCTGAAGTATGAGGTTTCAGAACCAGCTTCAGCAAAATGTTTTCCGGGATGTCCAATGTGATGGAATATTGTTTCCATTCGGTGCTAACAGTTTCCGAAGTCAGGCAGTACAAGTCACCACTGGCACCACTTTCTTTTTGCTTGATAACCGTTTTCCCATTTTCCTTTACTAATGATTTCCATTCTTTATAGAGCAACTTCATGTCGGCTTGTGTCTCACACAAAGCAAGATTTACAGCCAAGGGGGCACTAGCCTGATTACTTTTAGCCCAGAAACTGAGTGTATATTTACCAGCCGGTACATTCTGGATACACATTGACATATCGGTGCTATACCAGTTACCCAATTTACTGTTACTATACTTCATCGAACGATTACTTTCATCAGCACCGGTAGTCTTATCTATAGTTAAAGCAGCTGTGTTGTGGTTGAGCACCCACCAACGGTTTACAAAGTTCAGTGCATTTTCGTATTCAATATCCGAACGCGGACCTACCTTGGGCTGCATCGAAGCATCAAGATCGGTTTCGAAGCCACCGTTAACTACATATTCGGCACCGTCGTCTACGTTGCCATCACCACCACCAGGTACGCTTACTTCAATAGGTTTATAGTAGCGGATGTACTTGACATTCATTTGTTTCGGGAAGATGGTTTCATCGATACCCCACTGACCGCCCCATCCACCGCCAACGGCAATGTTCATGATGAGGTAGAAAGGCTGGTCGAACGGCCAGTGATCGAGTGTCATTCCTTCTTCTTTCTCGGCAGTACAAACAACTTCGTTATCAAACAATACCTGAATCATTTCTTCGTCCCATACCAAAGAGTAGAGGTGATAGTTCGATTCAAGTGTAGGCGAACTAGTATTACCCGACCAACGTTCAGCCAATCCGTCGTTGGTAGCTTGCGTATGCAGGGTTACATAATACGTGTTATGGTCTTCGGTGTTACCCCATACGTATTCCATAATGTCTATCTCAGCATATTTGCCTTCCAGAGCATCTGTCGGTCTCATCCAGAAAGCCGGCCATACACCACGACCTGTAGGTATTTTAGCTGCAATATCCAGACGGCCATACTGGAAGTCTACTTTGCCTTTGGTAGTCAATTCGGCAGATGAATAATCGAAATGATAGGGTTCACCTGTCCATTTGTTAATACCTTCGTGTGGATCCTTGAATGCTTCTATCACTAAATCACCACCTTCGATGCGTGAAGTACGAGGATCATCCTTCAGATAATCTTGTGCCTCTTCGTTGCGCATGTAACCTTCGTCGTAATTCCAATAAGCTGAATTTGGACGTCCGTCTTGATCGAATTCTTCCGACCAAACCAGTTCGTAACCTTGGTAACCGGCGGTATCCAAGCGCTCGTATAAAGGATAGTTGACATCCTTCAGAGAGATTGATTCGTCCGCGCAGGAGGCGAGGCCTGCTAGCAAGCCTCCTCCTATCAACAGATTTAATATTAATTTATTTGTCATTTTCGTAGTATTCATTCGTTAAACTTCTTTATTTTGAAGATATTGGTTATTCCCATCCCGGGTTCTGAGTCAAGTTGGGATTAACAAATGTCTCGTTCTGTGGAATCGGGTACAAGTACATCTTGTCTTTCCAAATACGGTTTTGTACCAGTTGGCGAGTGTACTCGAATGTAGCTCCGTTCTTACGGATGTGTACACCGTAGATCTGCTCTACCACGTTACCAATCTTCCAACGGCGGATATCCCAGAAACGGTGATCTTCGAATGCCAGTTCGACGCGACGTTCGTGACGTACAGCTGTACGGAACGAATTCTGGTCACCGGCACCTTTAACGTCGGGCATACCTGCAGCCTGGCGTACTTGGTTCAAAGCCTGGCGGGCAGAGATTGTGCAGTTGGCATCTGTGTAGTCAGGACCTTGCCATTCGTTCAATGCTTCAGCGTAGTTCAGCAATACTTCTGCATAACGGTAGGTTGGGAAGTGGTGATTCTTACTTACAGTGTTCGGCGGTGTTAAAACTACAGTTTCATTTACTAACTTTTTCAGGTAATAGCCTGTCAGAGTAGCACCTGTTACAGGAGCTCCGAAACGACCACCTTCGTAAGTATCAATCTGTGTTTTCATAAATTTCATACCATTGGCAAGCACTGTACGATAGAAACGCGGGTCACGAGTTGGGTTACCTGCCTTATCATAATACATATTCTGTACATGTGTGGCATTGTTCCAACTGAAAGGAGTTCCGTCTTTCATCTCAAATTCATCCACAAGGTTCTGAGTCGGAGTATTTCCACTGTTTGTACCGTTAGCAAAACCAATGGGCAGGTTACGAGTCTCGAATGTCAGGCTGGCATTGTTACGAGTCTCAAAAATCAATTGTGGCGATTTCAATACAGCGTCACCCAGATTCGGATCGTACAACGGATCTTCATCTATAGCAGGAAGACTGTAGTAATTCATTGCAATAACATCGTGGGCAGCTTCAGCTGCGGCTTTCCAGGCTGCAGAAGCATCGCCGTCACAGAGCAACGGGCTAGCTGCATAAAGCAAAGCACGAGCACGGATAGCAAGAGCTGCTCCTTTGGTTACACGACCGGTTTCACCAAAGAAATCATTGTGGCTTAACGGAAGTTCGTCTGCTACCGAAGCGCATTCGGTTGCTACGAAATTCAGTATTTCTGTAGCTTTGGTCTTAGTTACGCTGTTGATTTCGTCCAACTCCATCGGTTCGGTAAGCAAGGGTACATCGCCGTAACGTTTTACCAGTTCGAAGTAATAAAGGGCACGAAGCACTCTTACTTCACGCAATGACATCCGTGCTTTCTCGATGTTATCCGGATAGTTGGAGTCCCACTTGTGGCGTTCCAGGTTCTCTTCGGAATAGTCGCGCAGGAACATGTTGATGTCATAAATTACTTGATAGTATTCGCTCCACTTAGTGGTGTTATTCTGTTCGTCAATACCCGTGCTCAGTGGACTCCATACATCGTTGTAGATATCATATACAGCGTTATTTTCCCACGTATATACTGCATTGTCAGTAGCGGCTTCGCGCAGAGCACCACCAATGTGATCTCCAAAATCATCGGGGAGTGAACGGTAAGCGGCATTACCCAAAGCCAATACGTTATCGAAATAGCCATAGGCTTCCTCCTGGGTCTTTCCCTGTGATTCGTCGAAGTCCAGGAAATCGCATCCTCCCAACGTAAGGGATGCGGCTATAATTAAAGCTAATTTTTTCATATTGCGTTCAGTCTTGTTTTTAGAAGTTAATGTTCACACCTACAAACACAGACATCAAGTCTGGATAGTTCACCGAGAGGTCTTCGCAGTTCAGGTACTTCACGTGGTCGAGCGAGAAGAGGTTGTTGCCGCGCAGATATATCTGGCATTGATCCATATTCAGGCTGCTGATCCATTTCTTCGGCAGGTTGTAATAGATGTTGAGGTTGCGCAGCTTGAAGAAGGCACCGTTCTCCAACCATTCCGTACTGCTGCGGAAGTTGTTGGCATTGTCAAGCGTGGTCAGACGCGGTGCGGTGGCCACACCTTTGGTGTCTTCGGTCCAGCGTACGCGGTCTTCTATATACCATTTGCTGATGTTGCTCTTGTTGTTGCGCAACGGCCAATATACGGACTGGGTGTTCAGCATGCGGCTGTATTGTCCGACTCCCTGGAACACGGCATCCACACCGAAACCTTTGTATTCGAAGCCCAAATTGATGCCGTAGTAGATGCCCGGTATGGTGGAAGAATGGCCGATGGCCACTTCATCGTACGAGTCAATCTTGCCGTCGCCGTTCTGGTCCTTGTATTTGACGTCGCCCGGGCGGACAGAAGAGAACATCTGTTTGGGGCTGTTGGCTATGTCTGTTTCGTCGCGGAAGTAACCGATGGCTTCCAGTCCGTAGAGCTGGCCGATGCGGTCGCCCTTCTTGTACAGGTAGTCGTAAGGTTTGTAGCCTTCGCCGTTCTCGTCGATGCAGGTGCGCAGGTACGAGAAGGTTCCGCCTACGTAGTACTTGAAGTTCTCGCCTACCTTGTCTTCCCAGTTCAGTCCCAAATCCAGACCTTTGGTATTGGTGGCTCCCATGTTCAGTTGGGGAATGCCTGTACCGATAACACTTGAATACAAGTTGGTTGCTTCAATTAGCGTGTTGGTACGTTTGTCATAGAAAGCATCGGCTGTCAGTGACAGGCGGTTGAACAAGCGCATGTCGATACCAAAGTTATACTTGTCTGCCAATTCGATGTCTAAGTTGGATACAGCCAAGTTGCCAGCATGAAGACCACCGAAACCGGCCGGAGTATCTTTAAAGAGACCACCACCGCAGCTTACCCAGTAACGCTCATCAAGGTCGTAAGCAATGTTATCGTTACCCGAACGTCCCCATGATGCACGAACCTTAAAATAGTCGATTACGTTACTTGCGTTTTTCCAGAAAGATTCGTTCGAAAGTACCCATGCAGCTGATATGGCAGGATAAGTACGGAACTTATCGCCATCGCTTAACACACTTGTACCACTATAGTTTACAACTACATCTACCAGATAACGGTTATCGTAGTTGTAGCCGCCGGTGAAGATGACTGACTGGCGTTTGCGGCTGTTGTTACGTCCTAGCGGAGTATAAGATTCCTGACGATACATCAAGTTTCCATTTACTGCATGAAGGCCGAAAGCACGGTCATAGCCTACTCGTCCGTCAATAACCAAACGCATAAACTGGCTGTTCAGACCACCGTTGGAGATAGAGAGGGCTTTTTCTTCACCACCTACGTTGCGAAGAATTTCGTATTCGCCCAATACAGCCCCTGGGATCACTGTCAGAGCTTCATATTCGTATTCTTGTGAGCCGGTTTCCTGATAAACAGCACTATTGTCATACGAAATACCTACTTCAGCCTTTAAACCTTTTGTTACCAGTGACAAATCCTGATAAATACGCAGGTCAGACTGCAACATACGTTCATCGGTACGGAAGTAACCATTTTCTGCAATCTCAGCAATAGGATTGATTTTGAAGATATTGTTACTGCCCCAGTAACCGTTGGTTGTACGGATAGGGAATGCACCTGAAGGAACATGGAACAGATTGCTAAAGATATTAGCTTCTGATTCGCGTGGACGATTGTTCTCGTGCAACAGACCGAACATGTTCAATGCCACTCGTGTATAATCGGTTACATCGATATCCAGGTTCATACGGGCATCAAGACGATATTTCTTAAATTGTGCATCGTAACGACCGGTTGAGTTTACTAAGTCTGTATCCAGGATACCTTGGTCGTTCTTGTAATTGATAGCCGTATAATAGCGTATCCGTTTACCACCTCCACGGAAACTCAGGTTCAGCTGGTGGTTGGTGGTGTAATCACGCATTGCAGTTCCCATCCAGTCTACATTGGGGAATGCATCCGGATTGGATCCGTTGCGGAAAGCCTCGAATGCTGTAGCATCGTACTCCAATGGCAATCCATCGTAATAGAGTGCTTCGTTACGCATCTGTGCATATGTAACGCCATCTACAAATTCCGGCTGATTGATAGGTAATCCCATACCATACGTATAGTTTACATCAATATCGCGTCGGTTATATTCTCCGCGTTTGGTAGTTACTACAACCACACCATTTGCACCACGTGTTCCCCACAATGCCGTAGCTGCACCGTCTTTCAGTATAGAAATGCTCTCTACTTCGAGCATGTTGAGATACTCCAGTGTACGGGGAATACCATCTACAACAATGAGCGGTGACTGTGACGATTGTGAACCGCCACCACGTACCATCAGTGTAGCACCGTCTGTCCAGCCAGTGTTTTGCTTTACAATCAAGCCCGGCAACATACCGTACAGTGAGTTTCCTACGTTGAAAGTAGAGTTGTTGGATATCTTTTCACCAGACAGAGTAGACACAGCCTGTGTCTGTTCACGGGTACTTTGTAATTTGCTGCGGTTTTCTGTATAAGTATCCAGATCTTCCAGGCAAATTTCTAATGATTCACCTTTAATCCATACTCGTTTTTTCTTACTGTCGGCATATACTATTTCGATGTATTCGCCTTGGTTAGCGTTCAGGGTAAATACACCTTTCTGGTCAGTGATAGATTTTTCAGCAGGATGTCCTACTGCAGTTACCAAAGCGCCCAGTACAGGTTCGCCTTGGGCATCCTTCACTACACCCGTAATTTTTTGTTGCGCCATTGCCGAAGCCGAGAATAGGCAGGCGAGCGCTAATACGGAAATATATTTCTTTTTCATGCTTGCTAAATTCTTTAGTTAAATCCTTTCCTTATTCCCAGCCGGGGTTTTGTACCAAGCCGTATTTCTTGTTAATTTCATCCAAAGGAATGGGACACAGATAGTATTTATCATCCCAATTGTCAATCCATAAATGTTGATTGGGTGATTCCACTTTAAATTCATATCTGAATTTTACGTAGTTACCATTTACCTTTTCTCCTTCCGGATAAGTACGCAAACGGACAATCTTACGAGCTTTCAGGTAATCGCTGTGTTTCCAGCGGTTGATGTCATAATAGCGAATTTCTTCCCAACCGAATTCCAAGGCACGTTCGCGGAGAATAGCCTCGCGCAAAGCTACACCCGGAGCTGCAGTTTCTTTGGTAACATGCGGCATCTGTACGCGATCACGGAGCAGGTTGATGTAGTCGTAGGCATCACGTCCGAATTCGTCTTTCTGTTCAGCTATTCCCAACTCGTTCATAGCTTCGGCAATGTTCAAATAAACTTCAGGCAGACGGAGCAGACAGCAGTTGTAGAACTTGTTTTGCAATTCATTCAGGTGGTCTTGGTAGTATTTGCGTATACCGATACCGAAGTAACCCAAACCTGCCCAACGCCAGTTTTGGCCACCACCCATGTCTTGAGGTTGCTCACGACCACCGGAATAGATTTCTGCCTTGCGTCCCCAGAACTTATCACCGGTTACGATGAGCGTTTCGTACAGACGGGGGTCACGGGTCATTTCAAAATTTTCTGTAAAGAATGGATTGGCACTATGTATCGGATTATCCCAGCTGAAATCACTACCGTCTTTCATGGGGAACATGTCACAATACCACATGGTTGGGTCACCTGTTCCGTAACGGGTTTGTGTAACGTTATAAGCATTCAGGTTCCATTTGATGTAACGGTGGCTACTAATCAACGTTTCGTGATTGTAACGGTCAAAATAACCGGAGCAGAAACTTTTACGCGGATCACCGTTGTCTACCAGTTTATATACATTGTTGTTTTTAGCATTTTCACGCAAGAAAGCCAATCCGGCATCCAAAGCGTCTTTCCAACGGCTTTGTTGATAATCACCCCACCATGTGTAGTAGTTCTGTGATGCTTCGCCGTCTTTGAAAGGCTGGTCACTGTTGAAAAGCGGACTTGCAGCAAAAGTTAAGAAACGCGATTTTAGAGCCATAGCACCAGCTTTTGTCATACGGCCGTCATCGTTGGCTTCTACGTCCCAAGGCAACTTGCTCGCAGCGTCGTCAATCAGGGCGCTGATTTTCTCTACCGCCTCAGCAATAGTCATACGGGTCATTTTCAGGTCGTCCGATGGCTTGTAAGCATGATCTATCCACGGCATACCACCATAGTTGCGGAAAATGTCTACGTTGTGGTAAGCAATAATCATTTCAGCTTCTCCTTTGCGACGGGTCTTTTCTTCCTCGGTCATATCAGGCACACGGTCTACGTTCTCCAAGAATATGTGTGCTTGGCGTATACCATAAATAGCAGAGAATTTACCGTCGGCACGTCCATAATCCATTCGGTAAGCGGCACCAGTATAGTTTGAAGCTGTTACTTGTCCCTTATGATAGTCTGTTCCTCCACTTTTACGACATGTCCCCAAGTCGGTGATACTTTCCAAGGATCCCCATGTAAGTCGTCCATTGATGGGGGTATGGTCGGGCAGGGAGTGATATACCTGTGCCAGTTGTTGTTCGGCATAGATTTTATTTCCGAAAACGGAATCCATGTTCATTTCATCGCTCAACGGCTTTTCCAAAAAAGCGTTTCCGAACTTGATATCGTCGCATCCCGCTCCCACACACAGTAGTGAAGCCAAAGCGAGACTTTTTATTATATGTTTCATATTCTACAAGGTTTAGAAAGTGATGTTTACACCTAAGTTATAAATACGGGTTACCGGATACTGGGTGTTTTGCCAACCAATCACAAATTCCGGATCCATCAAGTCGAACGGACTGAAGCAAAGGAGGTTGTAACCGGTCAGTTTAACACCTAACTGAGAAATACCCAACTTCTTCAGTGCGGGGCGGTCGTTAAAGTTATAACCTATAGAAACGTCTTTCAGCTTGATGTATGAACCGTCTACAATCCACAAGTCAGAATTGTATGCATTGTAGTCTCCACTGTTCTTTGAGAAGCGTGGATATTTAGCTGTAGATGCTGTTTCCGGTGTCCAACGGCCATCTACCTGATATTGCATCAAACCACGGCTCTCGCCCATAAACGGCTTACGGAACATGTCAGTCAAGGAGATAGATCTTTCAGCAGCTCCTGTCCAGTTCATGGCAAGGAAGAAACCTTTGTAGTTAGCGCTTAAGTTCAAACCGAAGGTGTAGTTGGGACGAGTGGGGAAACCTACCTGACATTGGTCATCAGGATCGATAACACCGTCGTTGTTCAAATCTTTATATTTCAAATCACCCGGCTGTACAGGAACTTGCGGTTTGGGAAGTCCTTCTTTCAGTTCACCTACTTTACCGTCTTCTCCTATTACAAAGTCATCAAAAGAGTAGAAACGGTCTACTACATAGCCAAACTGTGCGCCTACTTCACGACCGGTACGCCACAAATAAGGTTCGTTGGGTTCAACTTCATCCTGGAAGACAATTTTATTTCTGGCATACGACATGTTGGCATTGATGTTATAGCGGAAATCATCACCGATACGGTCGTCCCAGGTAATTTCCAATTCATAACCCTGGTTCTTCACTTTACCCATGTTGACTACAGGCAACAGACTGGAGCTAAGAGCTGTCAGCGAAGGAATGGTTTTACGGGAAATCAAGATGTCTTTACGGTCTTCGCGGAAATATTCGGCTGTTACTTTCAGACGGTTGCCCAAGAAGTTCATGTCCACACCATAGTTCTGCTTCAAGGCAGTTTCCCATGTTACGTCCTTGTTACCCAGACGTTGTTCGACAGCACCTTTCCACCAAGAGTTGTTTTCGTAACCGAAGTTGTAACCCCATTTCTCTTCTTTCCAGCTACCGCCTTCGTTGGCTTGCAAATTCACTTTATAGCTGTCGGGCAAGTACAGGTAACGGTTACTGCTCATGTTGTCGTTACCTACCAGACCCATACTACCACGTAGTTTCAGGAAGTCGAATACTTGTTGGTTCTTCATAAAGGGCTCTTCTGTGACAACCCATCCCAAAGATATTGCGGGGAAAGTACCGAATCGTTTGTCCGGAGCAAAGTTCTCGGAACCGTTGTAACCGATGTTGAATTCGGCCAAATAGCGTGACTTATAGTCGTACGTAACGCGTCCTACCAGACCAACATAGGCTGTAGGCAGGTAAGGCAATTGAGACGGATAGTATTTTTTACTTTGGTTGTACAGCAACAAGGCGCTGACATTGTGTGAACCGAATTTGCGTGCATAACGGATGCTGGCTTCCATATACCAGTTACGGCTACGTCCGGTACTTTCACTATAACCAGGCTTAGAGTTAGTACCGCTGATACGGTATACTACATTCTCGTTAAAGTCCGGGTCGCCGGGGAGCAAACCAGAACCATTCACTTCACCTTCGAAGTAGGGGGTCCAAGTTTCGATATTACCAGTACGACTCTTGGTAAAGGTATAGCCTGTGTTGTAAGCGCCCTTCACTTCGACAGACAGACCTTTGGTCAAGAAGTCCAGTTTCTGTACCAGATGCAGGTCAAGGTTCATAGTGTTACTTAAAACATTGCTGCCTCCTTTTCCATAAATTTCTGTAAACGGATTGACATACATAATCTTTTCAAAACGGCTTGCCGAAGTCATTGGGTGTCCGTCTACCAGACCCGGGCTGGCAAAAGGCTGAGAGATAGAGAGGTTTTCCCAGAAACGGCTGCTGGCCGGTTGCTGACGGTCGCCTACTACACCACCGATACCCAGTTTTAAGGTAGTGGACTTGCTGATCTCGTAGTCCAGGTTAGTACGGTAGTTGTAACGGCTGTATTTATAACCGTAGCCTTGACCGAAGTCTTTCATCAAACCGTCCTGATAGAGGTAACCTACAGAAATAAAGTAACGCATGCGTTCTGTACCTCCGGAGATGTTTAAGTTGTGCTGTGTCTGTACAGCTGCATCTTTTACCATGTAGTCGTACCAGTCGATATTCGGGTAAAGAATGGGCTGATCGCCGAGACGGAAACGTTCCAAAGCGTAAGCATCGAATATATCTTTAGTTGCTCCATCATTACGCTCGCGTTCGTTGAACATCATTGCATATGTATACGAATCGGCCAAGTCTACCCAATTTGCAATTTGTTGAACACCTACAGAAGAACTGAGAGAAATCTTAGTTTTACCTTCAACACCACGACGGGTTGTTACCAAGATAACACCATTAGCACCACGTACACCGAATACGGCAGTAGCAGAAGCATCCTTCAATACAGAGATACTTTCGATTTCGTTCGGGTCCATCTGGAAGAAGGAACGTTCTACACCGTCCACCAGGATGAGCGGAGAGGCACCACCTTCGGTCAATGAACCGACACCACGGACGAAGATCTTCGGATCTTCAGCACCCGGCTGTCCGGAACCTTGTACAGAAGACAAACCGGTGATTTTACCGGCAAGTGAGTTAGCAACACTGGCATTAGGCGAAACCAACAGTTCGTCAGTCTTTACTGAAGAAATGGCACCGGTCAGTGTCTCTTTCTTCTGTACGCCGTAGGCTACGACTGTTACTTCGGCCAACTCGTTGAATTGTTCTTGCAATACAACTTTTACTTGTTTTTTCCCATTCAAGGGAATTTCCTGGGTTTCGTAACCGATAAACGAAACTACCAGAATTGCGTTTTTCACGTCGGGCACAGAGAGGCGGAAGTTTCCATCTATATCCGTGATGGCTCCTCCACCCGCGTTCTTCACTTGAACCGTTGCCCCGATTACAGGCTCGTTTGATGCGTCTTTCACTTCACCCGTTACCACAGCTTGCTGTGCGAATGATATCAAGAAAGAACACATCATAAACATCAACGCCCAAAGGCGTTTGCTGTTTTGTTTTAGTTCATTCATGTTGTTAAAATTAAGATTAGATGGTTGAAAAATTGTTTTACGATGCGAAAGTATATCTTCAATCTCATAAAAATGTGTAAAAACGTACAAAACAAGAACCCATTTCGTTCAAAGCTGCTATAAAACGTCTGTACGGGCCTTCTGACGCATGTATTCTACCTGTTGGATCCTATCGAACATCCAGTTTCAGGTGTACGGAAGTTCCTTCGGAAAGCCATACAGTGACGCGGGTTTTACCATCGGCAGGTTCCAAAATGGCCGTTTGATGTGTACCCGTTTTCAGTTTCCATTGTCCGTCGAGCACTAAGGTTGCGCAGGTGGCACTGGATCGCCAACGGTATGTTTTGTCGGGAACGGGACGAAGGTCGGGACAGCACAAAACAAGATCGAGTTCTTGTCCGGAAGCGTCGCAACGTTCCATCGCCAACAGGGCAGTGTCGGCCGAATGAAGTTTGCCGTAAGTCAGGTTGTCGGATGGGGCAAACAAGGCATAGGCTACAGTACCCGTCGGGCGATGTTGGAGCACATGCAACGAGTCTTCCTGTGCCAGTATGCGGAACAGGTCTTTGTCGATGCGGCGTGCAGTCTGTTTCAGCCCTTCGGCTGTTGTGCCCGGTATTACATAAAAGGCATACCGTTTGTTTTGAGGTTTCACGCCATGGTCGATGAAAGCCTTTGCGGCTAATACGTTGCGGAATATGTTTGCTTCCAGACCTTTCAACGAGGGAGTAGACTGCATGTTATAGATCACTTCTACAGCTTCGTTTGCGGCAGGCAGATAGTAGCCGGTTCCGGCAGGAGTAAGCAGATAGTGCTTGCGGTTGGCGGCCAGGCGCAGGGTGTCTCCCTGGGCAGGTTCTGTGTCGTCTACCGTAAACGGCAGATCGCCTTTGCCGATGTGTTGGAACAGATTGGTGGCAGTCTGCCAGGTGTCGGGGTAATCGCCTACGGCGGAAATACCTGTACCGAGGCTTACCAATATACCGTCGAATGCGAATACAGATTTACAGAAAGTCAGGTTGGTGGGGGTGTAACGACGGTTTCCCCACGAATCTCCCTGGTCGAAGGCGGCGGCGAACATGCCGCAGTCGCCCCACGAAAGGGCGCCCGAGAAGTTGGTTGTCAGGGTATACTGGTCGAAGCGGTCGGTGTCATTCCCATTGGGAAGAAGGTCTTTCCATGTAGGATAGTGGACGGTGGTACTGCCGCAAGGCATGTTCCAGTCCCATCCAGCAGCCAGCTGTGACGGGTCGGAGGGGTAACCCGATCGGGCCAGGTTGCCTTCGTAGACGATTTCCAGGGTACCGTGCGACTGATAGCGTCCGAAACGGTTCTGACGGGAGTAAAGCTCACCGCCCCAGAAGCGGGTAGTAGGGCAACGCATGGTTGCCACCCAGTCGCCGTAGCGATAGACTCCAGCGGGGCTGTAGTTGAACGAGTAGAAGCCGTCGAGATTGCAGACTCCGGCCTCTTTGTACTTGTCGGTCTTGAAGAAGTAGTTGTAGCAGGCGGCAAGTTCGCGGTCGATGCCTGTCCCCAGAATGTCGCCTCCGATGGCGATGAGCTCGTCGAACAAAGCTTGGGTGAAGCTGACTTGTGTGCCTGTATAAGGATGGCGTCCGCCCAAAGACGCGGCAAAGTGGCGGTTGTTATCCGATGTAGAGCGGGTTGCCATGAGGTAGGTAGCGACTACGGCCTGAGCCACATGATTGTATGCTGTTTCCGTAATGCGGTATGTGGTACCTTTCAGACGGCCGATGTATTGCACCCATGTACGGTAGGAGTACATGTAGCCGTTGTAGTGGGTATTGTGGTGGAAGCCTGTTCCGTCAGGTTTCAGAACATCGCCTCCGCCCGGAACGTATTGTGCACAGCCCGACAGGAAATGCGAGAAGGCTTTGAGGTCGGCTACTGCTTGCTGATTGTCGGGATTGTGGATGGCGCATACGAAGAGATGTTGCAATACGTTGTACAGGTAGTCCGAGTTAATCTGTCGTCTCAGCTCGCTGTCTGTCAGGTAGGTACGGTCAAACTCTATCAGTTCCTTGACTCCCGCAATGAGGCGTGTGCGGCGCAGTGAGTCGCATGCGGGTAGGGCGCTGAGCAGATCGGCGGGCAGTTGGCGTACGCTGCCATAAGCGCTGTAGACAAGTTTCGGCATCCGTTGGATGACGGAATCTTTGCTTAAATAGTCCAGATAAGCGTCCAAATGCTCCGCAGCTCCGGATTTGCCACTCAGCTTGGCATATGCCAGTGCGCGTACGGTGGCAGCTATATGAGGGCTTTGTTCCCGGGTGATTGTGGGCAATGAGGCAGGCAGCTCTTCGCTTAGGGCGGCTTCTACTTCGGCCGCAGTGGCTTTGGGTTGTGCCAGCGGATAGGCCGCACGCAGTTTGTTCAGGTCGTTTAGTTCTGTCGGGGTAGGGTTTTGTGCTATCGTTTGCCCTACCGACAGTATCAGACTACATAGTAAAATTAACGTTTTCATCATATTGATTTTTAGAGTTTCCTGTTTTACTTGTTTCTTTCTGGGACATAGTGTCCGTTGTATGGCTGTTTCAGTTGATGTATCTCCATCCATTCTTTTAATAATTGGCGATGTGCTTCGAGTACTTCTGCATAACGTTTCTCGATGGCGAGATTACGCATTTCGCCACGGTCGGCATGCATGTCGTAAAGTTGTTCGCGGTAACGTCCTTTATCGTAGAGTACATACTTGTAGTGTGGAGTCCGGAGTGCCCATCCGCGAGTGCCTCCACCTTTGTCAAAAGTCGTTTCGGTCACTATATAGGGCTGATGAGGCGCCTGGTTGTCGGCCTGTTCGGCCAAATGTTTAAATGAAACGCCATGCAGTCCTTTCGGTTCGTCTGTTCCGGCCCATTGGCAAACGGCAGAGAAGAAGTCGGTTCCGTTGTTGACCAGTTGTTCTGATACTTTTCCGGCATTCTTCTTGGCGGGTAGGGTGACGATGAGGGGTACGTTGATTACCTCTTCGTACAACGCTGACTTCTGATTCCAGCGGTGTGCTCCCATACCGTCGCCGTGGTCGCTGGTGAAAATAACAACGGTGTTTTTCCATAAGTCTTGTGCGTCCAGTTCATTGATGATTTTACCGATTTCCGTATCTACCTTTTCGACTAACCGGAAATAACAGGAACGGTAGCGGCGCCAATCGTCGGGGGTAAAGTCGGCTGTGGGATAGGCTGAATAATTCATCCGTTTTTCGTAGCTGATGACGTCGGCATCGTAGGGCTGACGTTCGAAGTTGAGCGGGAGCCCCGGCCATTCGTCTTCCGGCAGGGAGGGCAGATTGCCATGTGGCAGGTTTTGACTGCGGGCAAATTCGCAGATATTGTGTGGATTGTCAAAGCTGGCCACGAGAAAGAATGGGCGGTTATGCTTTTGTCGCAGAAAGTTTACACAGGCTTCGGCCAGACCGTTGTCGCGGAACGGATGAATGGTGGTAAAACCAAATTCGCCATCGGGCATGGCGGCTGTGTGCACGTGCCACTTGCCAGCATAAGCGCAATCGTATCCGGCGGCAGACAAGAGATGCCCCAATGTCCGGTTGTGCAGGGAGTCGGGCAGTGGGACATTGTTTTTGTCCATACCTATTTCGTAGGGAGAATATCCGGTGAACATGGCTGCACGGGAGGGACCGCTTAGCGGGGCCGCGCAATAGGCATTGCGGAACAGGACGCCTGCTGCTGCCAGTCGGTCCATGTTGGGGGTGTGAATATCGCTGTTGCCGGCACAACTCATTGCCGTAGCCGATTGTTGGTCGGTAATAATGAAGAGGATATTGGGGCGCTGTTGTGCCCAGGAGGCCAGTGGGAGGCCGGCCAATATCCATGTGAGTGCCCGTGTCGGACGGATAGATTTAGGTTCGTTCATAGGTTCTTGTCTATTATGAAATCTGGTGTCGAAGTCTTGTGTTTCAGAGGTACTTCTTATGCGTTTCTGGAATGCAAGTGTGGCTCGCGAGCGACACTTGCACGGCTCGCGAGCCGTACAAGTGTTTCAGATGAGCCGTGCAAGTGTCCCAGAAATGGGGTATAAATGCCTCTCTCAACCAGCTATTTCGACGGTTACTGTGTTGCCGCAATGCAGGCCTTGGGGCAGTGCGATGCGGTGTGCCTTACCGTTCAGGGTGACGGTGATTTCCTTCAGGTTGGCATCCATGGCAGCGTCGGTCACCGAGATGGCCTGTTTGCCATCTTTTTGCTGTATCATGACGGCGCAAGGCACGGATGTCTGCAGGCTGATGCCTTTGGCTTTCAGGCCTTTGTTGCCCGGGTAGAATACGGCTTGGGTGACACTGCGGTCGTTGGTGCGCACGGCTTGTACGAGGGTATCGTTTTGCAGCACCTCGAACGGCAGACGTTCGCCGGGGACTCCCTGACCGGTATAGACGGCATAACCGTAAGTGTCGTTCACCGGTTGTTGTCCGTGGTCGGCCCAAATGCGGAGGATTTGTACCTGTTCGGGCAGATCGGCCGTTTTCTTGTTCGACGGGTTCAGCTTCAGCCAGTTGGTCGGGCGTGTTTCGCAGGCGACGAATGCTTTGGAAGTATATTCCGGCAGGATACAATACGAGAATTTTCCCTGTTGGGTCAGCCAGATGGCTTTCTTCTTGTTACCTTCGAGCGTGGTCTCGCCTTTGCCCAGCACTTCTTTCTTGCCGTTTCGGGTGATGAACACTTCACCGGTCAGTGCGGTCTGGTCGAGGGTGGTACGTATGTGTCCTTCTTCGTCGGGATTCATGTTGGTGACACCGGCGCCCAGTGCTACGAAGTAGTCGCCTAGGATAAAATAACCTTTATAGGCTTTGAATCCGTACAGGAGGCTGTTCTTTACGTTTCTGTCGCCCTTGTCGTTCACGTTCTCCTTGTCTGCACCATGCATCTTTTCGAAGATGTATCCGGCTACTCCGTTCTCGCCCGAGTCGGTGGCGCCGGCTGCAAAGTTGTACTTGCTGCAGTAGCCTCGCCAGTTGGTCACGGGGACGAGCTTGTCCATGCCTTCGCGGGCTGTGACACCGGGCATTGCCGTTACGTCCCAGCCACCCATGACGCGGAAGTATTCGTCACCGTCGCGTTGGAAAAGGGTAGCTCCGTCGGTGGGATAGAAGTTGTAATTGTCGGCAAAAGCGGCACTTTCCAGTCCGTCGGTGCGTCGGGATGCCATATTGATGCAAATATGGTAGTCGGGGGTTTTCTTCATCAGGTCGTCGTTGTTGTAGAACCAGCGTACGCCCGTGTACATGCCGTTGTCGTAACCTTGCATGTTGATGCGGTTTTCCCCGGCTTCCTTCTGCAGTTGCTTCAGTTCGGTCTGCTCCTCCGGTGTGAAGGAACTGATCCAGTTGCTTACAACGTTGGCAAGCAACTTCTTATAGGGAATGGGTTTCTCCGTAGGATTGTAGACGTAAGAGTTGCGGTCCAGTCCCGGCAAGCGGAATCCTTTGTAATAGTACCAGTTTCCGCCACGGAAGAAGTTCATCAGTGCTTCGGCGTTGGTGCGGGTCAACTGCTTGGCCCAGGGCGTACCGTTCAGCATGGTCAGCATGTTCAGGGCATTGAATGTGCCGTCGATGGGGTAACCCCATATCAGACACTGCATGCCGTGCCCCCATCCGGCACCGTCGGCTGTAAAGCCTTCGGTCCAGAACGATTCGTTGTACGTTGTCTGTGATGTCATGCTGATGCCTTTCTGGCAAATCTCGGCCAGCAGGTCGATCATGGGGACAGAACTGTACATCGCCGCTACGGGCAGCAGGGAGCGGTATCCCAATGCGTTTCCGCCAACCCACCATACGTGGTTACGGAAGCGCTCGATGCTTACCACGTTTTTATCCGTCTCGTCGTTACGGAGCGGTTGGGTCCAGGCTTCCAGGCCGACAGCTTTCAGCATGTCGCAGGCTTCGGTCAGCAGGGGTGTTGCCTCTCCCCGTTCTGCCTGGTCCATCTTATCCAGCAGAGCAAAGTAGAGGTTGACCGCAGCCGTAGGAATGGCAAAGCACGAAGCATGGAAACGCGGTTTGTTGTTGGGACGGCGCACTTCGATTTCGCCATAGTGCAGGATGGCTTTCTGAATTTTCTCCGACAGGGCTTCGTCATCTGCAATCTTGCCCAGCCGGATGGCACTTGCTATCTGAAACAGACGCTCGTAGGCCGAAGCAATGAAGATGCCTACAACGTCGTCTGTCGTATTCTCGAATCCTTTCTGATAAGCATTGTTCTTTTCGAAGTCTCTTTCGGTCGGGTTCATGTCGGCAAAGGTACCGTCTTCGCCCAGCTGCTTCAGGAAATTCTGCACTTGCTCCAGGTTCGAAGTGGGTTGCAGGCGGTAGGGGCGATTGTGGAAGTAGTCCCTCATCTTTTTTACCGCTTCCAGCTTGTTGCTGTCTTGATTGTACTCGGCCGCTTCCTGATAGTAGCGACGGTAGTTTTCGAAAGCGAAGTCGCGTTCGGCTTGTTGGGCAAAAGCCGATGAAGCCGTGGCGAAAAGTATGCTTGTCAGGATAAATCTGATTTTCATGGATTATTGAAGTTTATTTTATCGGGTTAGAATTGTTCGTATCTGTTCAAATGCCTTTCTTGACTGTTTCCAGCAGCTTGGACAATCGCTCTACCTCTTGCGGATGTTCGTTGGCTACATTTGTCTTTTCCGAGGGGTCGGTACACAGATTGTACAGCTGCGGCTGAGGACTGTTACCCAGTTCCATTTTTGTCCAGCGTTCGGTAGCCGGTTTGTCGCTGGGTTCGATGTATTTCCAGTCACCTTGAATGATAGACAAGGTGTTATTTAAGTTTTGTTGTACGACGTATTCGCAACCGTTGTTGTCCTTGCCGAGGAATGTTCCCAGCTGGTCGCGGCTGTCGGGGGCTGCTCCTTCGGGGATGTCATGGTTCAGCAGAGTGGCAAACGAGGCGTATACATCGATCATCGAGAACGGAGCCTGCTGTTTGCCCGGCTTGATGACGGCTGGCCAGCGTACGATGAACGGAATGCGGGTACCGGCTTCGAAGGCGCTGTATTTACCTCCGCGGTAGTGCTTCATAGGGGTGTGGCCGTTCAGTAACTCGAATGCCTGATCCTGATAGCCGTCGTCGATGACGGGACCGTTGTCGCTACAGAATACAAAGATGGTATTGTCGGCCAGATTCAGGCTGTCTAGTGTGTGCATGATTTCGCCCACGGTCCAGTCCAGTTGCAGAATAACGTCACCGCGGGGACCAAGACCGCTCTTTCCGGCAAAACGCGGATGGGCTACACGGGGCACATGTACGTCTTGCGTACCCATATAGAGGAAGAACGGTTCGTCTTTGTGGTTGATGATGAAGTCCTTTGCCTTTTCGGTGATATTGTCGGCAATGTTCTCGTCCACCCAAAGGGCCGATTTACCTCCCGTCATCCATCCGATGCGGGGTATTCCGTTGACGATGGTATTGTTGTGTCCCTGGCTGGGTTTCATCTTAACAAGTTCCGGATTTTCGAGTCCGGTAGGCCAGTCACCTACTTTGTGGTCATAGCTGACGGTAATCGGGTCGTTGGGGTCAAGATTGACTACACGTCCGTTCTCGACAAACACGCAAGGTACACGGTCGACTGTGGCAGGGATGATGAATTCGTAGTCGAACCCGATGTCCTGTGTATTGGGCTTTATCAGGGTATTGAAGTCGGTACCTCCTTTGGGACCCAGTCCTAAATGCCATTTTCCTACTACTCCGGTAGCATAACCTTCAGCCTTGAACATGTCGGCCATGGTGATTCGGGCTGTATCGATGATCAGTTCCGAGTTACCGGGTGCAATGCCTGTATTTTCCTGACGCCAGGGGTACATACCTGTCAGCAGTCCGAAACGTGAAGGAGTACTTGTAGAAGAGGTGGCATAGGCGTTGGTAAACTGCATGCCTTGTCCTGCCAGCCGGTCGATATTAGGTGTATTGACGCGGGTGGCTCCGTAACAACTCAGGTCTCCGATACCTAAATCGTCAGTAATAAGGTAAATTACGTTGGGCTTTTGTGACGGTTGTCCGTCTGCTTGTTTTTTGGCAGCGTTGCCGCATCCGGTCAGCAGGGCAGCTCCAGGTAATAAGGTCAACAGGTAAGATAAATGTTTCATGGTCTTAGGACTTAAATTTGAATTATGGGTTCTTGGGCAAAGATAGCGACTAATTTCCGGCAAAGGTGTACAAGAGCGTACAGCAGAAGGTCACAAATAGTACATTTTCGGACAATAACTTTTGCTTCTCTTCTGTCTATAGACCAATCGGGGCGTGGGAAAGTAATGAGTTGACGAAACATTTGCGGCAAGCTGTTTCAAGGGATACTTTTGTTCTGCCTCTCCCTTTGTCTTTTCCTGAGCTTGACAGCTTGGTACCCCAATATTATAACATTTCCTCACGCGCGTGCAGGTGAAGCTTAACTTTCATTCACAATAGTGTTAAACCTCACCTACACGCGCGCGTAGAAAAAGTTGGTATTTTGAGGAGCCAAGCTGTCAAGTGTAATGTTTTTGTTGAGAAAAAGACGGATTAAAAAATCTTCCCATGACAATATGCAAATAATAATCGTTAAATTTGTGGACTCTTTTTTAGGTATCCTAAAATTGGATGTTTACCATTATTCATAACTTAATTTTAGTTCTCTATGAAACGTTTTTTGTTCTTTCTCTTTTTGTTGGGCGTGAATCATATAATACTTCATGCCCAGAACGCTACTTTGAAGTTTAATAAAAACGGTGAGTTTAAAATTGTACAGTTTACCGATGTGCATTTCAAATATGGTAATCCTGCTTCGGACATAGCGTTAGAACGTATTGATGAAGTACTCAAAAATGAGCGTCCGGATTTGGTCGTATTGACAGGCGACGTGATTTATGCACAACCAGCCAATGATGGGATGCGGATGGTATTGGAACGCATGGCGAAACGAGACATACCGTTTGTCGTAACCTTTGGTAATCACGATGACGAACAGGGAATGACCCGTGCGCAGTTGTATGATACCATTCGTACAGTGCCGGGTTGTTTGCAGCCCGAACGAGGTGATTGCGATTCGCCCGATTATACCCTGACTGTACAAGCATCCGATGGTAAGCGTGATGCTGCTATACTTTATTTTTTTGATTCTCATTCTTATTCAAAACTGGAGGGAGTGAAAGGGTACGATTGGCTAACATTCGAACAAGTGGCTAATTTTCGTCGGCAGAGCGCTTTGTTTACAAAAAACAATGGAGGCCAACCGTTGCCTGCCCTGTCTTTCTTCCACATTCCGCTGCCTGAATACAACCAGGCAGCATCCAGCGAAGAAGCCATCCTGATAGGTACGCGTATGGAGAAAGCCTGTGCGCCTGCCTTGAATACGGGGATGTTCACCGCTATGAAGGAAGCGGGCGATGTGATGGGTGTCTTCGTAGGCCATGACCATGATAACGACTACGCCGTGATGTGGCATGGTATTCTGTTGGCTTACGGACGATATACGGGTGGAAATACTGTTTACAACCATTTGCCCAATGGCGCGCGCGTCATCGTGCTGAAGGAAGGCCAGCGTACGTTTGATACGTGGATTGATTTGGCTGGCGGTCAGCAGGTGAACCGTTCGACTTATCCCGACAGTTTCGTGAAGAAGTAATCGTAAAGAGCCTCTTTAGAAGTCTAAAGTCCCTCTTTGCAGCGCTAAAGAGGGACTTTATAGAGGACAAAGAGGGATCTTGTTGGTGGTAAAAGGATGATGAAAAATGATTGATGATTCAACTTTGACTTCGTCGATTTTCAATTCGTAAGCTCAAGTTACTGTTAACGAGCAATCAGTAGACGAGTTGACAAGGCGTTTGCGGCAAGCCGTTTCAAGCGGAACTTTGTCAGGCAGGACGTTTCGGCCTTGTAGGTTTGTTGACTGAAGCCTTGTCAACTGGTTTCTTCGTTATCTTTATCTTCGTTCCCCTTACTGTCACTGTTTTCCCCATTTTCTCCTTTCCGGTAGGCAAGTGGGCTGACGTGGTAAACGTCTTTGAAGCATTTCGAGAAATAGCGCGAAGAGCTGAACCCGATGCGGTCGGATATTTCCGTAATGTTCAGTTCCGGGTTGTTACGAAGCATTAGAGCACCTTTCTTCAGACGGATGGTGAGGACAAATTCGTTAGGCGTTTGTCCGGTAATGGCTTTCAGCTTGGCAAACAGATTGGTGCGTGCCATAGCCATTTCGCGTGCAAAGACGGTTACGTTGAATTCGGTATCGTCTATATGCTTTTCGATAATTTCCATTGCTCGGTCCAACAAATCTTTGTCGATCGGATTGGTGGCAAGCATTTGCACAGCAGCCTGTGGTTGCTTGCTGAATTTTTCCTGCAACAGAACCCGTGAATTGACCAGATTGTTGCATCGGGAGATAAGCAGACTGGTATTGAATGGTTTGGTGATGTAATCGTCGGCTCCGATACGCAGTCCTTCGATGTTCTGTTCGATAGTAGTACGTGCGGTCAGCAGCACTACCGGTATGTGGCACGTGTTGAAGTCGGCTTTAATCTGTTTGCACAGATCAGTACCCGACATACGTGGCATAACCACATCGCTGACAACGATGTTAGGCATTTCTTTACGTACCAGTTCCAGGCCTTCTTCTCCATCGGCTGCCGTTATTACCTGATAGAAAGGCTTGAAGATATTGGCAAGCATTTCCCTGATGGACTCGTTATCCTCTACGATCAGTATTTTGGCATCAGAGAGTTGTTTCAGGGGAGCTGCTTCTTCCAGTTCTTCCTGGGGCAAGGCAATTGGAGTTTCGGGACGGATGATTTCTTCTTGAGGTTCTTCCTCTGTCTGTTTGCTCAGTTCTTCTTGGGCAAAGTGAGCGTTGCCTAAGGGTAAGGTTACGATGAAGCTGGTGCCTTTGCCCAATTCGCTTTCTACGCGGATAGAGCCGTGATGCAGTTCTACGATACCTTTGGTTAGTGCCAGGCCAATACCGGTACCTTCTTTGTTGGCATCTTTCGAATCGACCGGATCAATCTGATAGAAACGGTCGAAGATCTTGTCTATTTCTTTAGCGTCGATTCCGCTGCCGGTATCGCTGACACGGATGACAGCATTGCTGCCTTCCGTCCGAATGCCCAGTGTGATGGTATCTTCGGCTTTGGTATGCTTGATGGCATTGGACAGCAGATTGTTGACAACCTTTTGCATCTGTTTCTGGTCGTACCACACTTCAAGACTGTCGGTTTCTTTGTCGAAGTTGAAATTGATTTGTTTGGTGCTGGCATATTCCAGGAACAACAGGTAGTTTTCGTACAGGAACTTGACGATATTGTGCGGGGCGGCCTTTATCTTCATGTGGCCTTGTTCCTGCTTGCGGAAGTCGAGCAATTCGGTAATCAGCTCGCGCAATTGCAGGCTGTTTTTGTAGATACTCAATATCTTGTTGTAGATATTCGGAGTAAAGTGCTGCACTTGCAGCAATGTTTCTACCTGGGCTACAATCAGTGTAAGCGGAGTACGGAATTCGTGCGATATATTGGTAAAGAAGCGTAGTTTGTACTGGTTCAAGGCTTCTACGTCCTGAATGTGTTTCTGTTCGTATTTCAGTGATTCGCTCAGTTTGATTCGTGTTTTGTAAGCACGTATCAGATACCATAGCAAGGCTCCGATGATAACTGCATAAAGCAGGTAAGCCAAAGGGGTCTTGTAGAATGGTGGAAGTATGTGGATGGTGAGCTGTACTTCCGGGCAAATATTGTTATTCATGTGTTCGGGCCTGATCTGCAGATGATAAGTCCCGGCATTCAGATTGGTATAAGTGATGTTGTGCAACCCACGAGTACTGTTCCATCCTTTGGAGAAGCCTTCCAGGCGGTAGATGATGTTGTCCTTGTTGGCTGCTACATAGTTGGACGTAGCAAACTCGATACTGAACATATTCTGGTTGGCATGCAGCGTGATTTCTTGAGTATGGGATAAAGCTTGTTCCAAGATACCGGTCTCGTCGCCTACCTGTACTTCTTTTCCGTTGACAATCAGGCGTGAAAGGTTTATCTTATAAGGCTTCGGAGTAAAGTTAAGTTCCATTTCGTGGAAAGAAATCATTCCTTGTGTACCTCCCAGGAAGATTTCTCCGTCGCGTGTTACGCAGAGTGCATTTTCATTGACAGCTGTCAGAGGAAATCCGTTTTCTGTACTGTAATTACGGAATGTTTTGTTTCGTTGGTCGAAAATAGAGAAGCCGTGATTGATAAGTAACAGCAGGTTGCCACTTACCGGCGATTCTTTTACCTTATAGATACAGTCGTTGGCAAGTCCGTTTTGTGCCCGGTCAAAGTTTTCGAATTGGTCTTTGTCCGGATGGTATAGGTCGAGCCCGCTACCCGATGTAGCGAACCATAGGTTTCCTTTACTATCTTGTGTGATGTCGTTTACGTTGTTGTTGCTGATGCCATGCGGTGTATTGGGGGTGTGCCGATAATGGGTTAATGTTTGGGTATCAAATTTATATCGGAATACTCCTTCGCCGGTAGTGGCAATCCACAGATTGCCTGCTTTATCTATCATGATGTCTGCAACAATCTTGATGGATTTTCCTTCTTTGCTGTCTTTAAACAGTTGCTCACATTTTCCATTTTGCGGATTGAAGAGGCAGATACCGTTTTCTGTGGCAATGATCAGTTGGTCTTTATAAGGCTCGATATCGCGGACCAGGTCTGACGGAAGAGTTTCGGGATTGCCTTGTTGCATCCTGTAGTGAGTAATGTGACCTGTTCTCAGGTCCAGTTTGTTCAAACCTCCTACATGCACTCCAATCCACAAAGCTTTCCGTGCATCGTCGTAATATAAAGCTTTGATGTTGTTGTTGGAGAGTCCATAAGGAGCCTTTCCCGGTAAGAACCATTTGAATTCGTTTGTTTGTCGGTTGTAGAAGTTGAGGCCTCCTCCTTCTGTACCTATCCACAGGTTACCGTCTTTGTCTTCGATGGTACGGCCTACTATCGGGTGGCTTAACCCTTTCTTTTCTGTGGGAGAATAAGTATAACGGGTGTAGATTTCGTATTCAGGATTAAAGTAGTTGACACCTCCAAAATAAGTTCCCATCCACAAGGTACCCTGTTGGTCTTTTACAATACACCAGATGGAAGAGTGGGTCAAAGCGGCTTTCTGGTCTATTCTGGCTGTGTGGGTCTGGAAAAGCCGTGTACTCTTATTGTATCGGTTCAGTCCGTTGAAGGTCCCTATCCAGATATTACCCAGATTATCTTCACAACAGGTGCGCACAAAGTTTGAAGACAGACTGTGTGGATTTTGTGCGTTATGCGTCAGGTTTTCTATTTCTCCTTTGTCGTTTACATGAAACAGACCATGTTCCCAACTTCCTATCCACAAATGCTTTTCACTGTCTTGATAGATGCTGGTGATGTTGCCTTGTTGAATGGGGTGTGATAACTCTTTGTCCTTCAGATTTAATCGGAAGACGCCTGCATTGACTGTTCCCATCCAAAACGATTGTTGGTCTTTGTGCATGCAGAATATATCTGTATTGCTGGCCAGTTGATAATAAAGGTCGAAGTTACTGGTCTTTTCGTTGAAACGGTATATTTCATTCTTTTGGGCAATGAATAATCCGTCATTATAATAGATACTGTTGATTCTACCTTGAAGCAGTGTCTTGAATTTTTGGGTAATAAGATTGAACTCGGCCACTCCTTCTGTGCAGAGCAGGTAGATTTTTCCGTTCTGATTACCTACTATATAGGAAATGTTATTGCAGAAAAGACTGTTCGGATTGTTTTTCTCCAGTTTATACGTTTGTATGTCTTCACCGTTGTATCGGTTTAATCCTTCACGTGTACCGATCCATAGGATACCGTTTTCATCGATATAAAGACTGTTGACAGAAAACTGTGAGAGTCCGTCGTCTGTAGTCAAATGCTTGAAGGATACGTTTTGCCCTTGTAAGCCGACTATAGGTATATAGAGAAATATAAGCAGCAGTTGGAAAAATAATTTTCGCACGTTCGGTCTGTTTTTAAGGTTCACTGGGCAAATATATGATTTTCTATGTAAGAATCTTCAAATATTTATGGCTTTTTCGTTATTGTATCAGTCAAAATGTATATTTTTGGATGTTCATCGGACAATAAAGGTCCTCCGGTATCAGAGAAAAGCTCTATTTTTGTATCGTTTGTGCCGGAAGGTGGAACTCGTTTTGTTTAATCTGTTTATAATGTATAATTCATAAATATATATTTACCATGAACAACCTTTTTTCTATTATTTCTCACTTCAACACGAAGGGTACGATTCAAGAGATCAAACCGCTGGGTACAGGATTGATTAACGACACGTATAAGGTGACTACTCTTGAGCAAGATGCCCCCGACTATGTATTGCAACGTATTAATCACGTCATCTTTCAAAATGTAGAGATGCTTCAGTCGAATATCCAGTCCGTAACCCGCCATATCCGAAAGAAGTTGGAAGAAAAGGGGGAAAAGGATATTGATCGGAAGGTACTTCACTTTTTGTCGGCCGATAATGGTAAGACATATTGGTTTGACGGTGAAAACTATTGGCGGGTAATGACTTTTATTCCCCGTGCAACGACTTATGAGACTGTGAATCCGGAATATTCTTATTATGCAGGTGTTGCTTTCGGCAATTTCCAGGCAATGTTGGCCGATATTCCTGATACGTTAGGTGAGACTATTCCCGATTTTCATAACATGGAGTTCCGTTTGAAACAGTTGCACGATGCTGTGGCTGCCGATGCTGTTGGTCGGGTGAAGGAAGTTCAATACTATTTGGATGAGATAGAAAGCCGTGCCGACGAGATGTGCAAGGCTGAACGTCTGCATAGAGAAGGTCGTTTGCCTAAACGTGTTTGCCACTGTGATACGAAGGTCAATAATATGATGTTCGATGAGAATGGTAATGTACTTTGTGTGATCGACCTCGACACCGTAATGCCCAGCTTCATCTTCTCCGATTATGGTGATTTCCTGCGTTCGGCAGCCAATACAGGTCTGGAAGACGATAAGAATCTGGACAACGTAAACTTTAATATGGAAATATTCAAGGCCTTTACCAAAGGTTATCTGGAATCTGCCAAATCGTTTTTGTTACCTATTGAAATCGAGAACCTGCCTTATGCAGCAGCTTTGTTCCCTTATATGCAATGCGTTCGTTTTTTGGCTGACTATATTAATGGTGATACATATTACAAGATTCAATATCCCGAACACAATCTGGTGCGTACGAAAGCTCAGTTCAAATTGCTCCAGAGTGTAGAAGAGCATACTTCCGAAATGAAAGCTTTCATCCAGTCGCAGTTGTAATCCTGTAGGGAAGAACTTCATTAGTGTACTTATCTTTAAACAAAAGCATTGTTGTTATGAAAGAATTGAATGTAAAGAAAGTAAGTGCGGCTGGTTTATCGGTAGAAGCAGTACCGGCTTTACTCGATAAAGAGAAGATAGCTTTTCAGCCCATTGACACGGTCAATTGGGCAGCTTATCCTTATTGTCCAGCAGTACAGTTCCGTATAGCATATACGGACGATTCATTGTTGCTGCATTACAAAGTGAGCGAAGCCAGTGTGCGGGCTGTAGCTGGACATGACAATGGTCCTGTATGGGAAGATGCCTGTGTAGAGTTTTTTTCGATACCTGCCGGCGATGGGGTATATTATAATGTAGAGTGCAACTGTGCAGGAACTTTGCTGGTTGCCGCCGGAGGTGGACGTGAAGGGCGTGTACATGCTCCGCAGGAGGTGCTTGACCGTGTACAACGTTGGTCATCATTGGGACGTGCTTCCTTCGAAGAACGAGTAGGAGAGTGTGCCTGGGAAGTGGCCCTGGTCATTCCGTTTACTACTTTCTTTGCGCACGACATTCGTTCGTTGGAAGGAAAGAACATACGAGCCAATTTCTATAAATGTGGCGACTGTTTACAGACACCTCACTTCTTGTCGTGGAACCCAATAGAACTGCCTTCTCCTAATTTTCATTGTCCGCAGTTCTTCGGTTCGTTGAAGTTTGAATAAGTTCTTAAGTTTCGCTGGTGCTCAACTTGCTAGTTGACAAGGCTTCAGTCAACAAGTCTACAAGGCTGAGAAAGCCTGCTTGATAAAGTGTTGCTTGAAGCGGCTGATACAAACGCCTTGTCAACTCGTCAACTTGTCACTTGTCAACTATAACTTGAGCTTGCGAAAGTATTTCCTATGAATTAGGTGCTCTGAACAGAAGATATCAGTTTACTCTGAAACGCAGATTATTGCCGTTTTTGTGTAGAAGCATAAATAGCTGATGCACATTGGCAATAATCTGCGTTTTTTCTTTCTCCTTTTTACCGTTTTTTATCAGCAGGATATTTGGAAGTTCAGCGTTGTATGCCTATCTTTGGCTCTTACCTTACTAACAACGAAAAACAACCAACTTATGAATCAAGAATTGTCAATGAACGCTAATCTGGTGGTAGCGTCACTTCAGAAACCTGCTTCTGAATTCACCAAAGCAGACATTATCGGCTTTATCCGCCAAAACGGTATCCGAATGGTCAATTTCATGTATCCGGCGGGTGACGGACGGCTGAAAACCCTGAATTTTGTCATTACCAACGAAGCCTATCTGGAGGCTATTTTGACCTGTGGTGAGAGAGTCGACGGATCTAGCCTGTTCTCTTTTATTGAGGCAGGTAGTAGTGATTTGTATGTCATTCCGCGTTTCTGTACGGCTTTTGTCGATCCGTTTGCCGAGATTCCCACCCTTTCCATGCTTTGTTCATTCTTCAATAAGGATGGCGAACCGTTGGAGAGTGCACCCGAATATACGCTTCGTAAAGCTTGCCGTGCCTTTACCGATGTTACAGGAATGGAATTTCAGGCGATGGGCGAATTGGAGTATTATGTGGTAGCTCCTGATACGGGCATGTACGAGGCTACCGACCAGCGTGGCTATCACGAGTCAGGTCCGTATGCTAAGTTCAATGAATTCCGTACACAGTGCATGGCTTATATAGCTCAAACCGGCGGACAGATTAAATACGGTCATTCGGAGGTAGGTAATTTTACGCTCGACGGTTGCATCTACGAGCAGAACGAAATTGAATTTTTGCCCGTTCCTGCCGAGCAGGCTGCCGACCAGTTGATGATTGCCAAGTGGGTTATCCGTAATCTGGGTTATAAGTTGGGTTACAATGTGACTTTTGCACCGAAAATCACTGTTGGCAAAGCCGGTTCGGGTCTACATATTCACATGCGCATGATGAAAGATGGCCAGAACCAGATGCTGCACGACGGTGTGTTGTCTGCCGCTGCCCGCAAAGCCATTGCAGGTATGATGGAGCTGGCTCCCTCTATTACGGCTTTCGGCAATACCAATCCTACTTCCTATTTCCGCTTAGTGCCCCATCAGGAAGCGCCGACCAATGTTTGCTGGGGCGACCGGAACCGTTCGGTATTGGTGCGTGTTCCGTTGGGGTGGACTGCCAAGACCGACATGTGTGCATTGGCCAATCCGCTGGAAGGACAAAGTCATTTCGATACCACACAGAAGCAAACTGTAGAGATGCGCTCGCCCGACGGTTCGGCCGACCTCTATCAGTTGCTTGCCGGACTGGCTGTTGCTTGCCGCCATGGGTTCGAGATGTCCGATGCGCTTGAAGTAGCCGAAAAAACTTATGTGAATGTGAATATCCACCAGAAGGAGAATGCCGATAGATTGGAGGTATTGGCTCAGCTACCCGACAGTTGTGCTGCTTCGGCCGACTGTTTGCAACGTCAGCGTGCAGTGTTCGAGCAATACAATGTATTCAGTCCTGCCATGATTGACGGCATCATTACCCGCCTGCGTAGTTATGACGACCGTACTTTACGTGCCGATCTGGAAGGAAAACAGGATGCTATGCTGGCTCTGGTGAAGAAATATTTCCATTGCGGATAAGGCATATATACTGCCGATTTCTCATATTTATGTCCTCTTTCAGTCTTCGAGTCCGACCCTGAAAGAGGACATTACATAAGCAAGCAGAGCTGGTTCCTCTGCGTTTGTACACATCATGAACAGAAAGACACCTTTTTTCTGCTTGAGATCAGGATACAGTCCAATGGCCAGGTAGCTGTTGGCAGAACGTTGTATGAGGGCGCATTGCAACCCCTGTTCCGTACCGGTTGTAATCATAAACCTTTCACTTTTATCTAAGTTAATATTAAGTCCTTCAGCTTCTTCCCGGAAACGTTGTTCGGGATCGAATCCTTCATCAAAACCGAAAAAGCAGACAGTACAGGTAAAGTCTTTGTTGGGAGTTACCCAGCCTGAACACCCTTGTTCTTCGTCACTTTCGGTTTCTATTTTTTGGCAGCTTTCAGGAAACATTATCGAAAACATTCCGAAGTTGTATCTAACCAGTTCGTCAGTTTGGGCGAATGCACCAAGACTCAGGATGGCAAGAAGCAGAGATAAGAAGCTTCTGTTCCATGTGGTGGAGTGGAAAAAGGAGGACGGTTTCATAAGTATCGAGTATTAAGGATTATATATGATATTTAGGAAATAGAATCATTTCCCTTTATCAACAAAAGTAATGTGTTTTTTCGAGGAATCAAACTCTGCTTATATACGAATTTCACCACACTTGTGAGCCTGTTGAGCCATGCAAGTGTGGTGGAAATGTAATGCAAGTGTCGCTCGCGAGCCGTACAAGTGTGGCTCACGAGCCGTGCAAGTGTCCTATAAACGGGTCATAAATATCATCTGTAAAGTCCCTATTTAACCTTTGGCAGATGAATTATTATTCTACTTCCCATTCGAAGATTCCAGCCGAATATTTATCGGGCAGCACAATCTCCAGCTTGACGGCTGTAGTTTCAACAGGGTCGAACATTATCTTATTGCCTACACCTTTGTCTGTTCCGTAACGGCTGACACCTTTCACGCTTTCCCATTCGCCCTGATCGTTGCGGTAGTACAGTTTCCAGCTCTTGGGAGTGCGGCAACCACCCCATGGTTCGTCATCGAACCAATAGACGGTAGAAGTCTTGATTTCTGCCTTCTCAGGAAATTCGTAAGTGATCCATTCCGTACTTGCTTGTTTAGGCCACCAGTGGTAGTAGGGGATGGAGCGGTCAAATTCGTCTTTCGGTACAAGTCTGTCGTGAATGGATGACAGGGCACTGCTTTTATACGAAGCATCCACTTTACTCTTCGAAGCAAGCGTTGCCGGCTGGCTGGGACGTGTGGCGTTCAGTTCTTGTGGCAACCATACGGCCATGGAGCCCGGTCCGCGATGAGCCCATGCGTAGTAGGGGATCAAGGTGAGGCGTGTTCTTTCCACGTTCAGATAGCCTTCTTCGTTATATTTCAGAATTTGGGCATCGGTTTTCAACTGGTTGATACCGTAAAGCAGGTTAGGCGTCTCAACTACAGTAAATTCGGGATGACGGGGCAACAGTACACTGAAGATGTCGAACTCGTTGTCAGGCCATTCGGCACAGTATACCAGCGGTCCGCGTTCGATGGCAATGCGTCCGCGGTCGGCTTCCACTTTCGGGTTGGCTTGTACGGTACGGGGCTCCATGTCGAAGTGGATGTCCACTTTGTCGCCTTTCTTCCATTTGCGGTCGATGACGAAGTAGCCATTCTGCAGTTCCGATTTCACTTCCTCGCCGTTGACACGGATGGCGTATTGCAGTTGTTTACCGTCAGTGAACATATAAAGGTCGCTTGGAGTAACTTCGTTGCGTACCCAGCCCGGTATACGGATTTTCAGGGCGAACTGTCCGGCCGAATTACGGTCTACGTGTACGGTGATGTCACCATTCCAAGGATATTGGGTCGACTGGCGAAGTGTTACTTTCTTGCCGTCTACCTTCAGTGTAGCATTGTTGTCAACAAACAGGTTTACATAGACACTTTTGTCTTTTACTGCATAGATGTAACCGGGCAGTGAGGGGATGAAGCGGCAAATGTTGGAAGGACAGCAGGCACAGCCGAACCACGGTTGACGCTGGTGCTGACCCATGGACTCCAACGGATTAGGATAGAAGAAGCCGCCTCCGTCCAGTGATACGCCCGAGATGAGACCGTTGTACAGACTACGTTCCAGTACGTCGTAGTATTTCGATTCGCCGTGCAGCAGGAACAGGCGATAGTTCATGTATACATTACCGATGGCGGCACACGTTTCGCAATAGGCTGACATGTTGGGCAGTTCGTAGTTCTTGCCGAAAGCTTCGCCCTGGCTGGTGGCGCCGATACCTCCGGTGATGTAGAGTTTCTTGCTGACGATGTTGTCCCAGATGCGGTCGATAGCATGGATGTAGGCACTGTCGCCGGTCAGGGCAGCTACGTCGGCCATGCCCGAGTACATGTAGGCAGCACGTACGGCGTGGCCTACAGCTTCGTCTTGTTCGGTAACGGGTTTGTGAGTTTGGTTATATTCGTTGCGATATGGAGTGCGTCCACGTTCATCAAGGAAGAATTTAGCCTGATCAAGATACTTCTTATCACCGGTTACCAGGTACAGTTTGGCCAATGCCATCTCGGCTATCTGATGTCCGGGCACTTTCACCTGTTGGCCGGGGTTGGGGCCGATTTCTCGGCAAACGCAGTCGGCATAGCGGATAGCGATATCCAGGAAGTTGCGTTGTCCGGTGGCCTGGTAGTGAGCGATGGCACCTTCGACCATGTGTCCCAGGTTGTAGAACTCGTGGCTCAGCTCCTCCACCTTTTCCCAGCGTTTGCTGCCTGCCCATTCGTGAGGATGTTTGGGGTTCATGGTGCGGGCGGTGTACAGGTAGCCGTCGGGTTCCTGTGCAGCAGCCACTATCACCAGTACGCTGTCGATGTACTTTTTCAGTTTCTTGTCCGGATAGGTCTGCAGCAAATAGCTGGCTCCTTCAATGGTCTTGTAAACATCGGTATCGTCAAAGGAGAAGCCAGTCACTTTATTGCTCTCGCTGGGATGGGCAGCCATTTCGAAGTTCTTGTAGCGGCCGTTTTCTTCGCATTTGCTGAAAGCCAGTGGGATGGTTACTTCACGGCTTGCTTTCAGGCGTTGTCCCCAAAAGGAATCCGTCACTTTGACTGAAGTGAAGGGGACGGGATCAATCGGGTAGCCGTGGGCTTCCGTCTTGTTCCCTTGTGCTTTTGCACTGGGAAGCAAGGTCGCCAACAGCAGTGCTGAAATAAGGATTTTCTTCATGGAATATGTGTTTTTAGTATTGAGTAAATATAATTTGAGATTGCTGAAATGATTTTTTCTTATACTCATTTCTATTATCGTCACAAAAGTAGTTATTAGTGTGTTAATCTTTGTTCTTGCTAGGGTAATTTTATAGATAGGGTGTGTTTTTTTCTTAGTTAGGAAAAAATATTCTCCAGTTAGAGAAAAATTTTTCTTTAACTGTGGAAAAAACATGCTTTTTTGTACTTTTGACTATCCGTCGGAAGTACGCACATGAGCCGCATCCGGCGGTGGCTGTTGAAAATATGAATGAAAAGGTCTATATTTGCCACATCAAAAAACATTATTTGTCATGCTATGAATAAAGCCAAACAATTAGCGGGTGTGTGTCTTTTGACTTTACTGCCCACCCTTTCTGCACAAAGCCAGCAGACTCAGCGCCCGGACGGCTGGTACCATGTCCGTGAAGGACGTGCGGACAGCCTTGATGCCGCCCCTTTCATCACCTTGGAAGACATTGCCGCACTCGAACTGGATACCGATGCTTACGGCAAGCACGTAATAACAGGCAAGTTACGCGAAGACAAGCGGAAACACTGGACGGACGAGACTGCAAAGGCCATTGGACGCCGCATTGCTTTTGTCTGGCAGGACAGTGTGCTGACCGCGCCGCGTGTCAACGCACGTATCGAAAGCGGTCACTTTCAGATAAGCAGCCGGAACGATCGGGAATTGCCCACCGTTTACCGACTGATGATGGAGGCAAAAGGCCCCAATGAAACAGACATGCACCGTGAGGACAGTCTGCGCCGCGTGCACAGCCAAAAATTATGGGACGAGGCAAGGCAATATAAAGCCAGCATAACGGATACGACTTTTCTGGACACCCGCGGCCCGATGTCGTTGAAGGCTATTGATGCCTGGGGTGGCGACGGCTTCAACGAGAATTACGCTTTCAACCAGACGGTCTACTTGGCCGCACTGGAGCGGGCGCAAAAGCGTCTATGCGTGGCCGACGGCCGGCTGGAGCCTACCTTCTGCTCGACCGAGGACCTATACATCAGTCAGGGATTGTACGACTTCATTATGGAAACGCTGACCCAATGGAACCGGATGCTGGAGTCAGGCGGCTGGGAGATTGTGGAGCAGGAAGGTGTGTATGCCGTGATGCCGAAGAAGAAGTAAACAGAGAAGTGGTCTATACCTGTTTTGAATCTCGGTTAATCTTCGGATGTGTTTATAGTCAAAAATACATGATGGAAATGAAACAGATACTTAATGACTGGCAAGGGCTGTTCCCAACCTTATCGCCGTACACAGCCTCTACTTTGTACATGAAGGCCGATTTCGTTCTGATAGGGCTCAGGCTTGAGAAGATCATGTCTGATGCCTATCGGGTTGTTTGGGAATGCCTGCCGCTGTGGGAACAGGAAAAAATCAGAATGAAGGTACCTGTTTTTTCATGGGAGCTTTATGACAAGAAAGGTATGCAGTTCTTCATCAAAACTTCATTGCACGAATATCTGTTCCCAACAGCCGCCGAGTGTGCCAAAGAACAGTTTGGCATGCTCTTGAAAGACAATATTCTGTCGGGCGACCTGTGTGAATGCATTCGGAAAGCTTCTTTAGCGTTTGCAACCCAACACAATCCCACGAACTGGCATCGCATTTTTGCATTCAAACTGGCGTTGGCCTCTTATTTGAACGACGCCCGCTTCCTTGCAGAAGTAAAGCAGGAAATAGAAAAGGAAATCAGGCATTGGGATTCGGACCGCTTCTCCGCACTGTTCTTAAAGTCCAAGGAAGAGTGGAAAGCCGACTTATACCGGCAGTTTGAAAACAGAGAAGTGCTACTCGAACGTATTCATGCAAACATGGATGACAAGAAAATAGCCCGACTGAAGTCGTCTCATATCTCGTTGTAGCCGAGCGGGGGGCTACAAACTCTCAACATAGGTTGAGAGTTTTGGTGCGTTGTTGGACGAACGGAGCGAGTTTTATATTTTTGCATAGCAGTAATTAAAGTAAGTAGTTATCCTAAAAAAGAGGCTTCTAGCAATGAAAGTTATTCCAACCAATAGAAATAAAGTATTAATCTTGTCAGGTATTCTTATACTTGTCTGTTTTCTGTGGATAGGCTTTTTCGCATTGCCTGTTGCACTTCCTGTTTGTGGTCTTATCGGGCTCAGCTATGGCATCAAGCATAAAGACAAGCGTTTTGCAAATTATTCTGCAGCTGTACTGACTTTTGGAATAATCTGTGTAGTATATACCTTAATTGTTATAAAATCCATGTAAAATGAAAACAACCTATTTATTGAGAATGCTTTTTGCATTTCTTTGTATCGTCGCTTTGACAGGATGCAGCGATGAAGAGAGTAATCCGCTCCGCTTCGACCTCTCTACCGATACGGACAACACCGTAGATGTCTGTTTCCCCCGCTCTGAAGAAGACGGGAGCGCAGGCTCCGTCACCATTCTGGGTGGCGATGGTAACTATACTGCGCAGTGCGACAATGACGCTGTCCTGAAAATCGACATGAAACATTCCAATGCGTTCGTTCTCTATCCGCAGGATTGGGGCGAAGCACACGTCACCGTGACCGACGGTACGGGTGCATCCATTGTACTGAAAGTAAATGTTTTCCAGGCAAAACAGACGCTGGTTATCGGAGGTATGGATGTCCTTATTACAGGAGGTGAGGAACTGACGGACGAACAGAAAGCCGGACTCCGCGAGGAAGCCTTGGCCACTATTCCAGTAAAAAAGGCAGGTGGAGGCCACCGGATGGTGTCTGACAATCCTCAGGACGCATATAGCGGTACGCTCAGTTTTTATCCCACGGAAATGGACAAAGAGGAAGAAATGGTGAAGGGTACTTTCATCGTCAACTCCGACCGCAGTGAGGAGAATCCGTGGTACTACCGCTTTCTGCTGGAAGAGAAAGAATACACACTGATATTGTTGCCTTATAAGAACGAGAAGGGAGTGACAAGAGACTACTTGATTCCTACTATGGCCCTGTTTGAAGATGTGACCGAACAGATTCCGACGTCCTATCCAGGCGTGAAGGTGTTTACGCAGCAGGTTGTCAAGGTAGACTGATAAGATGAGGCTTTAAGATGTGTAGTGCAACGGCACTACGGAATGTATAAAAACGAAAAGAGGTTGCACGCTGATTGTGCAACCTCTTTTCTTATATTAGAGTTATTTGCGTGACAGATGTTACCTCACGATGCCTTTCGAATTGCCAATGAAGTCGATGATATTGCGTATCTCGTCGCTCATGGGCACCTGATCTTCAATCTTCTGCAAGGCATCCTGAATGCTGAAGTTACCTTGGTATACCAGTCGGTATGCATTCATGATGTGGCGCAGGATGCGATCTGTGACCTGATTCTTGTGTTGCAGTACCATGGCGTTCACTCCGTGATATTCGGCAGGATTTCCGGCCATGATGATGTAGGGAGGCACGTCTTTGGAAATGCGGCAACCGCTTTGTACCAGCGACCAGCTTCCTATGTGGCAGTTTTGCTGCAACAGTACGTTGCTGCTTAAGATTACGTAACTATCGATGCAACAGTCGCCTGCTACTGTGGTTTTAATGCCCAGTACGCAATGGTTGGCAATTTTCACATCGTGACACAGGTGTACACCATCCATCAGATAGTTTTCGTTGCCTATCTGTGTGTATTGTCCTTCGTGCGTTCCTCGGCTGATGACTACATTCTCGCGGATATCGTTTTTGTCGCCGATAACGAGCAATGTATGCTCACCTGTATAATGGAAGTCTTGCGGTTCACTTCCTAATACGGCACCGTGGTGCACTTTGTTACCTTTCCCCATGCGGGTACCGCTCAAAATACGTGCACCGGACATGATGATGCTGTCATCGCCGATTTCTACATCTGCTTCGATATAGGCAAACGGTTGTACGGTTACGTTTTTACCGATTTTGGCGGCAGGGTCTACATAAGCTAATGGACTAATCATAATATTAGGTTTTTAATTACTGTTCTCTTCCTCCACCCAAGGCCTGGTACAAGCTGATGACAGCCTGCATGCGGCTGAATGTATCGCTTACCTCGGAAAGCTGTGCGCTGAGGTAGGATTGCTGAGCAGACAACACTTCCAGATAAGTTGACGTGCCTAAGTTAAACAATTCTTTTGTATAATCGGCTGCATTCTTGGCAGAATTTACTTCCATGTTGCGTGCTTCTACCTTTTGGCTGCATGCCTGATACTGGCCGAGCGCATTGCTTACCTCGTTTCCGGCATTGAGCAGGGTGGTCTGGAACTGGATCTGGGCTTCTTCCTGTTGGGCTTTGGCAATTTTCAGTTTGGCGATGTTAGCACCATTCTGGAAGATCGGCTGTGTGAGCGAAGCCACGGCACTAGCCAATAATTTGGCCGGATTGACAATGGCTGCACCGGCACTGTTGGTCCAACCAGCCGAACCGCTGAGGGTAATGCGCGGATAGAAGTTGGAGCGTGCTACGTTGGTATTGTAATAAGCCGATGCCAAAGCTTGTTCGGCTGCTTTTACGTCAGGACGGTTAGAAAGCAGTTGCAGGGGAATGCCAGCTGAGAAATCGCAGGGAAGCTGTTGCTCTTCCAGTATACCGCGTTCGATGGCGTGTGCCGGTTCACCCAGTAACAGACAGAGAGAGTTTTCGATCTCGCGGATGCTGGTACGGATGTCAGGCAATGAAGCCTGCACTTGTGCGTATGCAGCGCGGCTTTGCTCTACAGCGGCTTCTGTCGTATTATAGATGCCGGATTCCTTCATGGCTTCCATCGTTTCGGTATTCTTTTTCAGAATCTCGACTGTTCCTTCGGTTATTTCCAGCTGACGGTCGAGCATCAGCAGGGTGTAGTACAGATTGGCCGTGTTGGCGATGAGCTGTACACGGGTGTTCTGTTCGTAGGCTTTGGTTTGTTCCAAAGTGGCTTGTGCCTGACGTTTCAGATTCAGAAGTTGTCCGAACAGGTCAATCTGCCAGCTGGCAGTTACGGGCAGCGAATAGGTCTGTGTGGCTTTGCCTTTGTCCCAACTGCTGACTGTTCCCTGAGGCGAAAGAGTCAATGCAGGGATAAATGCCAGTTTAGAAGCCAGTAACGGAGCCTGAGCTTCTTTAACTTTCAAGGCTGCAGTGCGGATATCGGGGCTACTGGTCAGTGCTTGTTCGATGAGGGCTTGCAGTTTCGGGTCGGTGAAAACTTCCCTCCAGGGCAGATTCCCGAAATTGGCTGTATCGGCGACGAGCGTATCGCCACCGGCTACGGTGTCGCGATAGAGCCCTGCTGTCGTGATGTCTTCGGGTCTGTCGTATGATTTGTAGATGTGACAACTGCTTAACAGGGCAGTGGCACACATCAAAGTTATGATTTGTTTCTTCATAAATGCTATTTTAATGAAGAATGTAGAATGAGCATGTCTGGATGCTCATTCTGCATTCTTGCCTGTTTGGATATTATTTGGTGTACTGTTCTATCTCAGGTTCTGCATCGGAGTTGTCCACGTCTTCCCATTCCATCGGTTTGAATTTCTCTTGCAGGTACTGGAAGGCTACGAACAGGGCAGGTACGATGAAGATCTGCAGGATCATACCGATCAACATACCACCGATGGCCGATGTTCCGAGTGTACGGTTACCGTTGGCGCCGGCACCCGAAGCAAACATCAGCGGGAGCAGACCGACGATCATGGCCATTGACGTCATCAAGATAGGACGCAGACGGGCGGCGGCACCCAGTACGGCTGCCCATGTGATACTCATACCCATCTTACGGCGATCAAGTGCGAACTCAACGATCAGGATGGCATTCTTGGCCAACAGACCCATCAACATGATCAAGGCAATCTGCATGTAAATGTCGTTGGACATAGAGCCGATAATCATCTTCAAGGCAGGGATGCTGCCGATGGCACTGGCTCCGTTGACGAAGAGGAAGCTTCCCAACAGACCGAACGGGATTGAGAGCAATACGGACAGCGGCAGAATGTAACTTTCGTATTGTGCACTCAGCAACAGGTAGACGAAGACGAAGCACAGTACAAAGATAAGTCCGGTTGTACTACCACTGGTTTCTGCCTCCTCACGCGCCATACCTCCTAATTCGTAACCGAAACCGGCAGGCAGATTTTGCTGAGCTACTTCGGCAATGGCTTGCAGCGCTTGACCTGAAGTGTAGCCGGAAGCAGGAGCTACCATGACTTTCATAGAAGTATACAGGTTGAATCGGCTGATAACATCCGGACCGTAAACTTTCTCGATAGAAACAAACTGGGTAATAGGAGCCATCTCATTGCCGTTGCGCACCTTGATACTTTGCAGTGACTCCAGGTTCTTGGTTGCGTCGGGTTCTGCCTGTACCATGACACGATACATCTTACCAAAACTGTTGAAGTTGGATGCATACATACCTCCATAATATCCTTGTAGCGTAGTAAGAATGGTGCTTGGACTAAGGCCTGCTTTCTTACAAGCAGCTGCATCAATATTCAGCAGGTACTGCGGGAAGTTCGGGTTGAAGCTGGTACGTGCAGAGTTGATTTCCGGACGTTTTTCTAATTCGGCTGTATAAGCGTTGACCACGTCGAAGAAGTGGTTCAGGTCACCACCCGTCTTATCCTGCATGTTAAGCTCGATATCGCTAGATGCTGAGTAACCCGGAATCATAGGCGGAGCGAAGAACAATACCTGTGCTTCTTTGATCACTTTTTGAGCACGCATGAAGAGGGTTGCATAAACAATATTGGAGTTCTGCATCGTAGAGCGTTCTTCCCAGTTTTTCAGTTTGATGATGACCGAACCGTACGAAGGGCCTTGGCCACCGATGAAGCTAAAGCCGGAAATAATAGTACGCGATTGTACGGCAGGATCGGAAGCTACGAGGCTGTCTACACGATTCAGAATTTCCTGGGCACGTTCTTGTGAGGTTCCGGGAGGTAAGGTCACGGCACCCATGATGGTACCGGTATCTTCATTGGGCACCATACCTGTAGGCGTTGTCTGCATAAAGACAACCAGCAGGGCAATAGAAGCTACTACAATGCTTCCCGATAACCATTTCTTCTGGATGAATTTCAGCACTTGCTTTTTGTACTTGCCAAGAAGTGAGTTATAGGAATCATTAAAGGAGTTCTTGAACTTGTCGGTTGTCATACCGGCCAAAGCCAGAATACTGATGACAATCATCACAACACAGAGCACCGGATGATTCTCGAAACTGAACAGACCGAAGATCATACCGATAATGGCGATGATAGTGAACAGCAATGTTATACCGGGACGCATCAGACGACCCAAAGAGTCGGCATAGCGTGCAATGAAGATTTTACGGGCTTCCTTGGTGGCAGTGCCAACACGCTCTTTAAGAGGAGCGTTGGTGTTGTGGGGTTTCAGGAAGATGGCACACAGGGCAGGACTCAGTGTCAAGGCGTTCAATGCGGAGAAACCGATGGCAATGGCCATGGTAAGACCGAACTGGCGGTAGAATGTACCGGCTGTACCACCCATGAAGCTTACAGGGACGAATACGGACATCATCACCAATGTAATAGAGACGATGGCGCCGCCCAATTCGTGCATGGCGTCGATAGAAGCTGCTCTGGCCGATTTGTAGCCTTGGTCAAGCTTGGCATGGACACCTTCGACAACCACAATGGCATCATCGACCACAATGGCGATGGCGAGCACCATAGCCGAAAGGGTCAGCAAGTTGATACTGAATCCGATAAGCTTCAGTACGAAGAATGTGGCGATCAAAGCTACCGGGATTGCAATGGCCGGAATCAGGGTAGAACGCATGTCCTGCAGGAAGATGTAAACCACAATGAACACAAGGATGAATGCCTCGATCAAAGTCTTTACTACCTCGTGAATAGATGCGAAAAGGAAGTCGTTGGCACTCTGTGCAATGTTGATCTTCAAGCCGGCAGGCAATTGGGTTGCGTAGTCATCGAGCAATGCTTCAATGTCGCTGATGGTTTGGGTTGCATTGGTTCCTGCCATCTGGTAAACGATACAGCTGACAGCCTTGTGACCGTTTACTGTATTATTGAAGCTGTAGGTCATACGTCCCAGTTCGATACGGGCAATGTCCTTCAGACGCAAAACTTCACCGTTTTCGAGTGCTTTGATAACAATATCCTCGAATTCGCTGGTTTGTTGCAGACGACCTTTATAGCGCAGTGTGTATTGGAAAGTTTGTTTTCCACGTTCACCCAACTGTCCGGGAGCTGCTTCGATGTTTTGTTCGCCTAGTGCTGCTACTACGTCATTGGGGATCAGTTTGTACTGAGCCATGATGTCTGGTTTCAGCCAGATACGCATAGAGTAGTCCACACCCATCACGTTGGCATCACCTACACCGGTAACACGTTTTACCTCAGGAATAAGGTTGATGTTGGCGTAGTTCTCAATGAACTCAATGTTGTATTGGTCTTTCTCGTCGTAGAGTGAGAAGATCATCAACATAGAGGTTTGTCTCTTCTGGGTGGTTACACCGACTTTGGTTACTTCGGCCGGCAACAGTCCTTGTGCCATGGACACACGGTTCTGTACGTTTACGGCTGCCATATCGGGGTCAGTACCTTGCTTGAAGTAGATGGAGATATCAGCCGAACCGCTGTTGGAGGCGTTCGAAGTCATGTACATCATGTTTTCTACACCATTGATCTGGTCTTCCAGCGGGGCAATAACAGAGTTCAATACGGTCTGTGCATTGGCACCGGTATAGGTGGCACGTACGGATACCGTAGGCGGTGCAATGTCTGGATATTGCGTAATAGGCAATGTTGCCAGACCAATAAAGCCCAGGATTACTATCAGGATGGAGATAACCGTCGATAGTACAGGGCGGTTTATAAATCTATCTAGTTTCATTGTTTCTTCTTTTATTGTTTGGTTGACGGGCTTTCGGCTTTGAGGCGAATTGGCTAACACAAATAGGGGAAGAGAGGATATCTATTGTCCTTTTCGCGATAGGTTAGCCTGTTATACTTGTCAACTCATTAACTTGTTATTTGAATGCAGTCTGTATGTTACCTTCTTTCTGGTCTTTCAGCGCCTTTTGGTATTCGGCTTCTTTGTCGGCTGGGGTAATCGGAGTTACTGCCTGTCCGTCTTTCAGCGACTGTACGCCTTCTATGGCTATTTTGTCGCCCTTCTTAAGACCTTCGGTTACATAGAAATACTTGCCGTCGTCCAAAGTGAAGACTTTGATTTCGGTATTTTTTAGTGTATTGTCTGCCTGGAGTACAAAAACAAATCGCTTGTCCTGGATTTCGGTTGTAGCCGACTGAGGAATCATAATAACGTCGTGTAACGGATTGGGGAAGACAACGTTACCTGTACCACCACTGCGCAGAATATTGTGCTTGTTGGGGAAGAGGGCACGCATGTTTACTGAACCGGTAGTCTGGTCGATGACACCGCTGATTGTTTCCACACGTCCGCTGTCGGCATACATAGTTCCGTCGATAAGTTGCAGCTGAACATCAGGCATCTTGTCGAGGATTTCTTTCATGGTGCCTCCTTCGCGTATCATTGACAGCAACTGACGCTCGGTCATTGAGAAGTAGGCGTACATTTCGGAAATGTCGGCCACAGTGGTAAGTGGGGTAGCAATGGAAGCGCTAACCAAACTACCTACACGGTAAGGAATGGTACCTACTACACCGTCGCTGGGGCTGGTAACCTGAGTATACGACAGGTTGTTCTTGGCATTGATGAGCTGAGCTTCGGCTTGTGCCAGTGTGGCTTTGGCTTGTGCCAACTGGTTCTCGGACATTTTCAGGTCATAGTCGCTGATGATCTGTTTTTTGTTCAGTTCTCTCTTGTTGGCAGTAGTCAGTTCTTGGGTACTTAAGGCTGCTTTGGCAGTTTCTACAGTTGCTTTGGCAGTCTGTACGGCAGCTTGGTATTGTACGGGATCGATAGTGAACAATACTTGTCCTTTGCGTACGACGGCACCTTCATCTACGTGTAATTTGGTAATGAAACCGCTTACCATTGGGCGGATTTCTACGTCTTGTTTACCCTTGATTGTAGCAGGGTAACTGTTTGTCAGGTTCGCAGTAGTGGTGTTTACCTCCATGACTGCAATTTCGGGGGCACTGCCCGTACTTTTGTTGCCTTGTCCGCAACTGCTTAGCAGTGCCAGGCAACATACCAATAATCCTAATCTACTCTTCATACTCTTTATATTCTCTTATGTGATATTATATTGTCATTGATTTGCCAAAGCTTGTGTGTGTTCTTGCCCATATATAGGGCTTCCATATGAAAACTAAATGCCTCTAATTAGTTTTTTGTGCGCAAATTTATTCTTTTCTTGTCCTATAAGGTATAAATGCTTTGCTTTTTTAACTATGTTTCATATATATATGCGGAGCAAAGGAGGTTTTTTGTTTAAAATACTGTAAAGTATACAGCTAATTAATAGATAACCTTTATTTTTGCAGCATGTTAAATTGCAATCGTTATAATAGTAGGATGAAATCGTTTTTTCGGCGATTAGGAGTGGCTGCAGTTATAGGAGCTGCACTTTATTCTTGTGCGAGTATCGGACGTTTGGAAGGAGGTCCTTATGATGAAGATCCTCCCCGTTTTGTGTCGGCCTCGCCCAAACCGGGAGCATTGCATAACACCAAGAAGAAGATTGCCATTGAGTTCGATGAATATATCACGCTGGAAAAGCCGAATGAAAAGATTGTTATCTCTCCGCCACAGGTACAGCAGCCCGAAATTAAGGCCAGCAGCAAGCGCGTGTTGGTGAGCTTGCAGGATACACTGAAAAAAGATGTAACATATACCATAGATTTTGGCGACGCCATTCAGGACAACAACGAAGGCAATCCCCTAGAGTCGTTTACCTATACGTTTTCGACAGGTGCGGTATTGGATACGATGGTCATATCTGGTACGTTGCTCAATGCCGAGAACTTGGAACCTGTTAAGGGTATGTTGGTCGGCCTACATGCCAATCTTGCCGATTCGGCGTTTACAGCTTTGCCATTCGATCGTGTGGGACTGACAGATAGCCGTGGACGCTTTTCCATCAAGGGAGTTGCTGTCGGCCAATACCGCATTTATGCTTTGCAGGATGCCGACCAGAATTATTATTATTCCCAGCCTACTGAAGCGATTGCTTTCAATGATTCGCTGGTTATTCCTTCTTCGGAAATACGTTTGCGTCACGATACGGTGTGGGTCGACTCGCTGACGATAGATACTATTATCGACCGGAATTATACGCATTATCTGCCGGATGACGTGATGCTGCGTTGCTTTAAGGAAAAGCGTTTCTCACAGCGTCTGGCTCGTAGCGAACGTCTTACTCCCAAGGAATTCTCGCTTTACTTTACGGCTCCGGCCGATAGCCTGCCGGTATTGAAGGGCTTGAACTTTGATGAAAAAGATGCTTTTGTCATCGAACAGACAACCGGACGTAACGATACGTTGCACTATTGGATTAAGGATTCGCTGATTTATCAGATTGATACATTGAAGATGAGTCTTTCTTATCTCTATACCGATTCGCTGAAGCAGCTGGTACCGCGGACCGATACCCTGAAGCTGGTATCGAAACAGCGTCCCAAGAGTGAGAAGGAACTGGAAAAAGAACGGAAAGAGCGCGAAAAAGAGTTGGAGAAGAAGCGTAAACGGGGAGATAAAGACACCATCCAGGTTAATTTCCTGCCAGTTGACGTATATGCTCCCTCGCCTATGGATATATACGATTACATTACGTTGACTTTCCAGGAACCATTGAGCAGTATAAACGATACGGCTATCCATTTGCGGCAACAGATTGACTCGCTGTGGACAGACCTGCCTTTCGAGTTGGTGAAAGATTCGCTTGACCAGAAAGTATATAATGTATTGCCCGGCAAAGATTGGGAATTCGACGGAAGTTATTCCTTTGAAGTCGATTCAATGGCTTTCCATGGCCTGTACGGGCTTTTCACTGATAAAATAAAAAAGGACTTTAAGGTGAAAAAGCAGGAAGATTACGGAGCCATATTCTTTAATGTTTCGGGCGCCGATTCCCTGGCTTTCGTAGATTTGCTTGACGAACAGGACAAGGTGGTGCGTTCGGTTCCGGTGGTTGATGGGAAAGCAGACTTTTATTTCCTGAATCCGGGCAAATACGGAGCACGCCTGATCAATGACAGGAATGGTGACGGTGTATGGACGGAAGGCGATTATGCTGCTAAACGTCAGCCGGAAGAAGTGTTCTATTATTGGCAAGTTATCGAACTGAAGGCTAATTTCGAATTGACCCAAACATGGAATGTAAAAGACAGACCATTGGACAAGCAGAAGCCTGATGTACTTAAAAAACAGAAACCAGATGAAGACAAAAAGAAAAAAAATAACCGCAACAGTAACAGCAGCAATTACTAACAAAGGACGGCTGTGGATGCTGTTGGTGATAGGGTGGCTATGCACGACGGTTGCCATGCCGCTCCGGGCACAGTGTCCTGCCGAAAACAAAGCTTTCAAATCGGGTGAACAGGTTGTGTACGACTTGTATTTCAACTGGAAGTTTATCTGGAAAAAGGTAGGTCTGGCCAGCCTGACGACAAATTCGACTACCTTTAATCACGCTCCGGCTTATCGGATGAACCTGTTGTCGACAGGTAGCAAGCAGACCGATTTCTTCTTCAAGATGCGTGATACGCTGACCTGTTACATTACGGATCGTATGGAACCGCTTTATTTCCGTAAGGCAGCCGAAGAAGGTAAGCGTTATACGGTGGACGAGGCGTGGTTCTCTTACAAGGACGGAGTGTCCTATGTAAAGCAACGTCGTACTTACCGGGATGGTACAAAGTATGAGATGGAATATAACGATTCGCGTTGTATCTTCGATATGTTGAGTATTCTGGCTCAGGCACGTTCGTACGATCCGCGCGACTATAAAGTAGGCGATAAGATACTCTTTCCGATGGCTACCGGGCGCAGAGTCGAGGAACAGACTTTGATTTATCGGGGCAAAGAGAATGTGAAAGCCAATAATGATACGACGTATCGCTGTCTGGTGTTTTCCTTTGTCGAGTATAAGAAAGGAAAAGAGCAGGAAGTCATCACCTTCTTTATTTCCGACGATGACAACCATTTGCCCATCCGGTTGGATATGTACCTGAATTTCGGTTCGGCCAAAGCTTTCTTCAAGAGTGTAAGAGGCAACCGTTATCCGATGACTTCGATAGTTACAGAGTAAACGGGAGGGTATCGCCCTTCCGGAACACGCTCGATTCGAAAGTCGCTATCAGTTTGCCTTCCTGATTGGTTACGTCTATCTGGTAATAGCCGGTTGTACGGCCTATGTAGCGTTCGCGTGCTTCGGCATACAGAGTGTCGTCGGGTCCGCTGCTGCGCAGGAAGGTGATGTTGGATGAGAGTGAGAACGCCAGCGTGCCGTGTGAATTGGCAGCTGCTGCCAGAGCCAGGTCTGCCAGTGTGAAGATGGCTCCTCCCTGGGTACGGTTTCCTGCATTCAGGTGGTCGGCTGTGATGGTCAGGCATGCTTTGGCATATCCTTCTTTTACTTCCAGCAGTTCTACTCCAGCATTTCTGGCAAACAGGTCATTCTTAAAGAAATCTTGTGCAGTCATATTTTTGTGGTTATTTAGTTCAAATTGTTCCGTTTAGGCGCAAAAATAACAATTTTGGCCTTTAATTGTATGATTTGGGTGGGTCTATTTGTAAAATGACGGTTACTTTTGTCAACGAAACAATTCTAAATTTTAAATTATAAATCCACTATCTATGAAAACTGCTTTCGCAACATTGGGGCTTGCCCTTCTTGTTTTTGCCGGTTGTGCAGGACAAAAGAAAACTGAAATCGATTTTATTCAAGACAACATTGATAATGCGGTAGCGCAACATACGCTGCAGACCGATATTATCGAGAAGTCAGGAAAGGTACTGAATCCGCGTACGATTGACAAGGATGGCAGTATTCATTACATTCCTATTGACGACTGGTGCTCTGGTTTCTTCCCCGGCAATATCTGGTTCACTTACGAGCTGACCGGTGATAAGAAATGGATACCACTGGCCGAGAAGTATACCGAAGCTCTTGACTCGGTGCAATACCTGACATGGCACCACGATGTAGGCTTTATGATTGGTTCCAGCTATCTGAACGGTTATCGTCGTTTGGGCAAGGAGGAGTACAAGTCGGTTATCATACAGGCTGCCAAGTCTCTGTCTACCCGTTTCCGTCCCGGAGCAGGAGTGATACAATCATGGGATGCCGACAAAGGATGGCAAGCACAGCGCGGATGGAAGTGTCCGGTGATCATCGACAACATGATGAATCTGGAATTGCTGTTCGAAGCTTCGTTGATGTCGGGCGATTCTACTTTCTATAACATTGCAGTAAGCCACGCCAATACAACAATGAAGAACCACTTCCGTGCAGACAACAGCTGCTATCATGTAGTAGACTATGATCCGGAGACTGGCGGAGTTCGCAAGAAACAGACTGCACAGGGCTATGCCGACGAGTCAGCTTGGGCACGCGGACAAGCATGGGCATTCTACGGTTACACAATGTGCTACCGCTATACACACGATGCCAAGTATCTGGAGCAAGCCGAAAAGGTATACAACTTCATCTTCAACAACAAGAACCTGCCCGAAGACTTGGTTCCTTACTGGGACTTTGACGCTCCCAACATCCCCAATGAGCCGCGTGATGCTTCGGCTGCTGCCTGTACAGCTTCTGCCTTGTATGAGCTGAGTACTTATGTACCCAACAAGGGATATAAGGAAACTGCCGACAAGATAATGGAAAGCCTGGGTTCACCCGCTTACCGTGCAGCTGTAGGAACAAACGGCAACTTCATTCTGATGCACTCGGTAGGAAGTATTCCTCATGGTGCCGAAATCGACGTGCCTCTGAACTATGCCGACTACTACTTCCTGGAAGGCTTGATCCGTAAAAGAGACCTGGAGAAGAAATAATCCCTACATTTAATCTGTTTTAATCCATGAAACATCCCTTTAATATATTGGTGGGGGGCATGGGACTGCTGGCTCTGGCCGGTTGCAAATCTGCCCGGCAAGAGCCGGCTGCTTTGCAACCCAACGTCATCTATGTTTTCCCCGACCAGTACCGCAATCATGCCATGGAGTTCTGGGGACAGGAAGGATTCCGCGAACATGTCAACTTCCGCAACGACCCGGTACATACGCCCCGTCTGAACGATTTTGCCCGCGAGTCGCTGGTGCTGACTTCGGCGCAGAGCAACTGTCCCTTAAGTAGTCCCCATCGGGGCATTCTGCTGACAGGTATGTACCCCAATAAGAGCGGAGTGCCACTGAACTGTCATTCTAACCGCCCCATCAGTTCGTTGCGTCAGGACGCCGAATGTGTCAGCGACGTTTTCAGCAAGGCTGGTTACGACTGTGCTTATTTCGGCAAACTGCATGTCGACTGTCCGACACCCAACGACCCCAATAACCCCGGCCACTACGTAGAAGAGCAGGTGCCCGCATGGGATGCCTATACCCCTGCAGAGCGTCGTCATGGCTTTAACTACTGGTATTCGTACGGTACGTTCGACGAACACAAGAATCCCCATTACTGGGATACCGACGGCCGCCGTCACGACCCAAAAGAGTGGTCGCCCCTGCACGAGGCCGGCAAAGTGGTGTCGTATCTGAAGAACGAAGGAAACGTGCGCGATCCGAAGAAACCTTTCTTCATCATGGTAGGCATGAATCCGCCCCACAGCCCGTACCGTTCGCTGGACGACTGCATGGAAGAAGACTTCAACCTATACAAAGATCAGCCGCTGGACAGCCTGCTGATACGCCCCAATGCTGACCCGACGATGAAGAAAGCCGAGTCGGCACGCTACTACTTTGCGTCGGTGACGGGTGTAGACCGTGCATTCGGACAGATACTCGATGCACTGAAGGAGCTGGGACTGGACAAGAACACCATCGTCGTATTTTCGTCCGACCATGGCGAAACCATGTGCAGCCAGGGTACCGACGACCCGAAGAACTCGCCTTATGCCGAGTCGATGAACGTCCCCTTCCTGGTACGTTTCCCCGGACAGATAAAGCCGCGTGTCGACGACCTGATGCTGTGTTCGCCCGACATCATGCCTACTTTGCTGGGTTTGGCTGGTCTGGCCGATTCGATTCCTGCCACGGTGCAGGGGCGTAATTATGCTCCGCTCTTCCTCGATGCACAGGCCGACGTGGTACGCCCGACCGGTGCGCTTTACATACAGAACGTAGACGGCGAGAAGGATGCCGATGGCAAGGTGCAGTCCTATTTCCCCTCGGCTCGCGGGTTCAAGTCGGCTAAGTATACACTGGCCCTCTACATCGACCGCAAGACTAAGCAGCTGAAGAAAACCCTGCTGTTCGATGACGAACACGATCCTTATCAGCTGAACAATCTGCCACTGGAGGAGAATGCCGAAGTCGTGAAGCAGCTTTGTGCCGAAATGGGCAAGGTGCTGAAGGAGATAGACGACCCCTGGTATCGCGAGGGCATCCTGAAGGATATGATACCTTATTGATCTTTGTTGTCTGATATTGATCTTAAAAGGTCCTGGTGCCTTCTTAGATAAGAAACTACGCTATTATTGGGGGAGGCATATAAATAGACAGATAAATTAAAAGGCTTCGGTTATAGTGCGCAAGGCGAATAACCGAAGCCTTTCTTATATAACTCGTTTGACTAAACGGTTTATTTCGGTATGTGATTATAAACTTTCAGATTGGTGATTCTACTCTTGAAATTTCCTGCTTTTTCGAGTGGGAATACCAATGTCCGGATGTATTTCATCGAGTCTTTTCCACTATTGTAGAATTGCATTTGTACATCAAGCTTCTTAAATAATTTCCCGTTTATATAGAGTGATGTGGACAAAGGATCACCTTCGATTCGTACATTAATTTTCTCTCCTGGGTAAGGACTGAAACCGAATGTGTTCAGATAGCCGTCGCGGGCAAAACCGAATAATCCGCTGACGGGATCGGAAAGATAGAATACTGCATCCGGAGAACGGAATAGCTCTGTGCCTAAAGCTTCGGATTGAGCATCAAGGTCGAATGTCACCGTGTAGTTATAGCCTATCTCGGGGAAAGGCAGTTTGGCTCCCGGTTGTACATTGGCAGTTTCGTATACTAATCCGGGTTTGTCTCCAATTCGGCCAAGCTGGTTTACACCCGGAGCTTCACTCAGTGCCATACGATTGGAATCAAATATGTCGAATGTAATCAGTGGGTTAGCATTCCAGGTCTTCATAGCCATTGTCTGTAAGCTTGGGAAGACACGGTGATGTATATCCTTTACTGAAATACCATTTCCAACAAGGTCATTCCATACAGCAAACATGCCACCGAGAATAGCCGGATCTTTTTCATCGAACATTACTTTACCTACATGGGCAGGTGTCCATTCCTCATACAGATACTTGTTGTCGAGATAATCGTGATAGTAGGGTGCCAGTGGAACGATGTAGACAGCCCAGTCGGGAATGCAGATTTGTTTGTAACCTAATTTGGCCATTTCGCGTGGATTGGCAAAATTGTTGTTCCAAGTAAACATGTCTACGTTTTCAACTTTTACGGGCGTCTCGCCAGGAGCATGTGTCAGAGCACCCCATACACAAGCTTTCTTTCCAAAACTTTCGACGTATCTGATATAGTGGTCGGTGAAGGCGCGGAACTGTTCTACTACTTCTTTGTCCTTGTTAGAATATTCATCGGTTCCGATGTGTACTCTTGGACCACGGAACACAGGTTCTTCGCCTTCCAGATATTCTTTAAAGAGCGCATTAAGGAAGGTGTATGTCTCAGGATTGGAGAGATCCAGATGGTCCATTCCATATTGTTTGCTGCCAATTTCGGGTTTATAGTGGCTGAAGGCAAGTGTATGGGCTGGCACATCGATTTCGGGGATGATTTCAACAAAGTATGTTGTAGCTTCGTCCTGGAATTCGATGAATTCCTGCTTGGTATAATAACCGTCACGTGCAGTCAGTCCGGGGAATGTTTCGCATTCCAGACGGAAAGCTGCATAGGTCTTGTCCCAATCGTGGTTGAAGAATTGTTTGAATCCGTTGTCGTTCAGGTGTACATGTAGCACATTCATTTTATAGTAAGACAACACTTTGGCCAAATCGCGCAGGTAGTTTATCGGGATATATTTCCGTCCACAATCTATCATGAAGCCGCGCATGCTATAATCAGGAAAGTCACGTATCAATCCTTTGGGTAGTTGATGGTTATCATTTTGTTCACCGATCTGCAACAGGGTGCGGGTGCCCCAATAAATTCCGGCAGTTTCAGGTGCCGATACTTTTACATAGTCAGTTATATCAATGGTGTAACCTTCTTTACCCAGTTTACGGTCTGTTTTAAGTGTCAGGAAAAAGTCTCCTTTATTAACTTTTCCTTGTGCTATTTGGGGGCGTATGCCGAATAGCGCTTGATAATCGTCGGCAAATGTTTCGGCTATTTTCTGTAATGCTGGCTCATTATATATAATGCGTAGTTGGCTGTTGGGGACAAAGTATCCTTCTTTACCTTTCCATTCTTTCAGTTCAGGTATTACGAAGGGTTTGGTATTTTGAGCCGATATTTCCAAGGCGATGTATAGCAATAAGCACAGTGTGCCGATGAATTTGTTTAAAATTGGATACCTCATATTATTTGTAATATTTTAGTCATAAAGGCTACTTTGATAGCAGGAAGGGGCCGAAACTAAATGTTGTGCTTCGGCCCCTGAGTTATCAGCGTGTACCTATTGAGATTAGTAAGTTAGAAGAATAGAGATATTGTCATTTTATGAGATCTCTGTTTAAATTGGGGTTTTTCTCTACTTCTGTATCTGGATAAGGAATATAAATACTATTGTCGTTTGCCCATGTCGTTTTTACTACGGCTACACTTTCCTTAGCTTTGATTCCAGGTGCGACTTCGATTTCTTTATTAGCAACGCGGTAATCGAAATTCTTTTTCAATTCGTTCATGCGGAATTCGTCAGAACGACGTGTTACCATGGCAACCCAGTAACCGGCTACTTCCCAGCCGTGTTCTATGTAGCAGGCTTCAGCCAGTTGGGCAGCATTCATATTATCAATACTTACGACGCTTCCATCACTTAATTGAACATTCTCGTAGTCGGTTACAGCACGTTCGCGTACTCGTTTTAGGCATTGTTTAGCCAGTGTGAGGTTGGTTTCTCCTGAGCGGGCTGCACTTTCTGCATACCATAACAAAACTTCTGAATAGCGGATAACACGATGGCGATGTCCGTTACACATTCCTGTATAGTTAGGCTGAGTATAGTCATAGGGTTGTGCCAGTTCTACACCGCTAGCATTACAGTTGGTTGTAAAGATCGTGAACATTGGGTGATATTCGGAAACTATAGGTTTGCCTTCACTGTCCAGTTCCCACCAGTCTACACTTTTGGTAATATTGTAGTTGGCATCCTGAAATGTAATTTTCGGAGCATATACAGCATTCTTACGCGGCCCTTCGGGGAAACGTTTCCAGAAAGCTATTTCTCCCCATGAATCACCCCATCCGGCATCGCCCAGACTTTCGAAGCGGTTACAGGAAGTTAATTGTGAGTCTGTAGCCCAGTCTACAACCGGAGAGTAGTCAATACCAAGCACTGTTTCTTTATTATAGTTGTGGCCCATGGAGTATACGTGACTCCACTCGCTATCCAGATAGAAACCGTATTGGCTTTCTTTGTCGATTACTTCTTTGGCTTTTGCTGCAGCCTTTTCATAATATTCAGTTTTATTCAACGGATATCCAGCCATTGACATATAGACAGCTGCAAGGGTGGATTGGACGGCTTGCTTTGTTACATATGCGTCTACGCCATTATGGTTACGTGGAGCAGTTGAATAACTGGTCGGCAGAATGCTTTCGGCCGTAGTCAGGTCCTCAACAATCAGTTTGTAGACTTCTTCTACTGATGAGAGCTGTATGTTGTTGCCTAATTCGTCGGCACTCTTTATCAGAGGAAGGGGACCGAAGATACGTACCATGTAATAGTAGGCATAAGCACGCCAGAAATGGGCTTGTCCCATAGCAATGTTAAGTTCTGTTTCGCTTACCGGTGTTTCTCCTGCATTGTTCAGAATCAAGTTGGCAGCTTTGATAACAGTATAATGTTTTGACCATGCATCCTGTACCCCCTTATTGTTGTTATTGGCGCTAAATCCGTCCAGTTCAGCAACAGCCTGTTTGTTTGAACCGGGGTTTGCTGTCATGTCATCACCTTGCCATTGGGGATACATCATGTTGGTATAAGTCTGTGTACCATTTACTTTCTGGTAGAGTGAGTATACACTGGCATCCAGAGCGTCCTGTGATACGAAGAAAGTAGAAGGAGTCAGCTTTCCTTTGGGATCTTCCGTCAGGAAGTCGCTACATGAAGTACTTAATAAGCTGGTTGCCATAAGGCAGCCCAAAAATATTTTTGTTCTCATATTTTGATTCAAGTCTTTAATGGGTTAATTATTTAGAAATTCATACGTATACCTACTGTAACTGTACGCGGATTGGGGTAAGCACCCATATCCATACCATTGTCTATATCTACGCTATTAGCACTGAACGATGCACCTGCCGGGTCGATACCTTTATATCCGGTGATGGTGAATAGGTTTTGTGCAGAGAGTGAAATACGGATGTCAGCGAACTTCGTAACCTTACGTGGCAGTGTATAAGCGATACTGATGTTTTCGCAGCGCAGATAGTCAGCATTTTCGAGCCACTTACTGGAGTTACCATAGTTCTTGTTTGTTACGCCCGGTGTAGGCATGGTGTTACCTACGTTGGTAAAGTAATCTTTAGCTGTCACAAACATTGATGCACCTACCATTGAATTCATGGCAAAATCAACCAGATTCAGACGTTGTGCGCCAAAGGCTGCATTAAAGAATACGTTGAAATCCCAATTTTTATAGCTGATGGTGTTATTCCATCCCAAAGTGAAGTCTGGATTAGAGCAACCCAATACCATTTTATCTTCGCCTGATGGGTCGGTTGTTATTTTACCGTCTTTTGTATAGTAGGAGTCAACGAAATCTCCATTATCGTTTTTCATGATTCCTGCCCATTTGTATCCGTAGAACGTACCGATAGCTTCACCTTCTTTGATGATGGTTGCCGGATCTACAGTACCTGGCGATGGGCTTACACCGTATATTACAGGTTCTTCGGCTGTCAGTTTTGTGACTTCGTTTTTCAAGTAGCTTCCGTTGATGCTGCTGGTCCATTGCAGATTGTCATTCTGGATGATGCGTCCGGTGATAGAAAGGTCTATACCCTTATTACTTACTTCACCGGCATTTATCCAATAGGAAGTACCACCTACGTAGTTAGGCGCTGTACGTCTTAGAAGAGCATCCGAAGTGCGTTTGTCGAAGTAATCCATACTGAAGGTCAGTCGGTTGTTGAAGAAACCCAAATCAATGCCCAAGTCGAGTTGTTTCACCTTTTCCCAAGTCAGGTCAGGAGTTGCAAGTCCGTTTCCCCAGTAACCGGTATAAGTCGTACCTGTACCGAAGTTGAATGAAGTACTTGTCATCAATCCGAGAGTTGAATACGGGTCAATATCCTGATTACCGATAATACCGTAACTGGCACGGATTTTCAGATCACTCAAAGCTTTGACATTTTTCATGAACTTTTCTTTTGTCACTGTCCATGCAGCAGCGATAGAAGGGAAATATCCCCACTTTTGGTTTGTGAAGCGAGAACTACCATCGGCACGGAATGTAGCAGTCAGCATATATTTGTCTGCATAGTTATACATGAGTCGGGCTACACCGGAAAGAAGATTCCAGTTACTGTAACTGTTTTCCGCATCACGGGTCTTAGCATTCTTTACATCCCAGTAACCTACTTGTTCAGCCGACAGATTCTTACCGCTTATTGCCATGTAACGTGTTTCTGACGAAGTAGCTTCCCATACGGCTGTTGCGGTCAGTGAGTGCTTATTCCAGTTGCCCATATAAGTCAAGTTGTTGGTAGACTGCAACACCAGATTATAATTATTGTTGTTGCCCATACCGTTTTGTGTCTGTACACGGGTTGATGAGAAGGAGTAACCTTTGCGGTCAGAGTAATCCAAACCGTTGGTGGTAATAAAGGTAAGACCTTTCAGAATGTTGAACTTCAAATCAACATGCCCACTTACTACGTTGCGTTTACGGTCATTAAGGTTTTCGTGAAGAATACCATAAGGATTATTCTGAATGTTGTTGTAGGGGTCGGTATTGTAGTTGCCTTTTTCGTTATACATCTCCATAGTGGGTGAATAGTTCAATCCTACCCAAATGGGGTTTTCCTGGCTTTGGTTAAAGCCGGCACCCGAACCGTTACTTTGTGACAGGTTGACGTCAGCTGTCATTTCCAGCCAGCTATACAGTTTGGAGTGTATATTTGCTTTTACTGAATAACGTGCAAAATCAGTATCGGTAATTACACCTTTTGTATTCATATAGTTACCCGAAACATAGAATTGGGTATCTTCATTACCTTTAGAAATAGCTACTTTATAATTTTGGGTAACTCCGGTACGCAACAATACGTCCATCCAGTCGATACCAGGATTACTTCCGTCCAGATAACCTGACAAAGCTGCACGGTCAGCCCCCTTGTAATCTACCAGGGCTTGTGCATATTCTTGTGTGCTCATAACTTCAGGAATGTGGTAAGCGTTAGAGAAACCGACTGATGCATCGAATACTACTTCTGTTTTTCCTGCTTTACCGGTTTTTGTAGTAACCAGTACTACACCGTTTGCACCGCGTGAACCGTAGATGGCAGTTGATGAAGCGTCTTTTAGAATCTGCATGCTCTGGATATCTTCGGGGTTAATTCCCTCCAGACCACTTTCGCGTACGATACCGTCAACTACGTATAAAGGATCGTTTGATTTATTGATAGAGCTGGCACCGCGAACGCGAATTTTAAGGTCTCCTCCCGGTACACCGCTTGACATAACTGATATACCTGATACACGACCTTGCAAGGCATCTTCGATGCGGGTTACCGGTTGGTCTTTGAATTGTTTGTTGTCCATTACAGCAACAGAGCCCGCGAGGTCGGCCTTGCGTACTGTACCGTAACCGATAACAATGACTTCGTCCAATGCTTCGCTGTCTTCATGTAAAGTGATGGTGAGATTCTTTTGTCCTTCTACAGGAACTTCGGCAGTTTTATATCCAATATAAGAACAGATTAAAACAGCATTGGGAGATACGTTCAGATTGAATTTTCCATTTAAGTCGGTAATAGAGCCATTCTGTGTATTTCCTTTTTCTACTACATTTACTCCGATCAATGGTTCTCCGTTGGCATCGTTGATGACACCTGTTACCTGATTGGTCTGTTGGTTGACAGCATATTCATATGGTGCCAATACAGGTACAGCCAAAACATTTCCACTGGCCCAAAGTAATCCAACTGCTAATGGCAGTGCCCGAAACAGTTTTTCTTTCTCTTTTTTCATGAAGTAAGAAATTTAAGTTTAACATTATTGTTGTAAAGCCGGAACTCATTTTTTGTCCTGTCCGACTATTGCAAAAATAGAAAGAATGTTTAATTGGCTTTTTTAAGAAATCGCTATTTCTTTTTCAAATATATCTAATAACGAATACTTTAGTGATTTTTTAAAGTTTAAATAGACAAAATTAGAAGTATAATCCGAATTTCCCTAAATGCATGGTATTATCAGAATTTATATCGAAAAACATACTATATTTTGAACGAACATAAAAGATGAGATGTTATCTTTGTCGTCAGGAAAATATCATTAGATCTTTTTATAATGATATTTTTTTAAAGCCTGGTTCTACAATAATATGAAAGTTTTTAGGTTTCTTTTTTCCCTATTTATGCCGTTTGTCTTTTCGGCTTCAGTTTGTGCTAAACATTATTTGTACAAACAGATATTGCTGAACACAGGCCTTCCTACTACGCTGACCTGTATATCCTCTGATACGAGGGGATTTGTGTGGACTGGTACGAAGTTCGGATTAGGGCGTTTTGATGGGCATGAACAGAAAAGATATCTTCATCAGCATGAAGATTCGACAACACTTCCGGGTAATTATATCTATCAGATTTTTGAAGATTCTTATCATCAATTGTGGGTATTGACTGATATGGGAGTGGCCCGTTACAACTATCGCAATAACAATTTTGTGCCCGTGAAGGACGAATACGGGAAAATGTGCATCGCTTATTCTATCTGTCAGTGGAATAACCTGTTGCTGTTGGGCGGAACCGATAAGGTATACGCTTATGATATGCAGACCGGCAAGTTGGGAGTATTTTACGAATTGAGACACAAAAGACGCTTTGAAATCATCCGTCTGGCTATTTCTAAGAACAACAGGCTGCTGTGTTGTAGCCGTTGGGAAGGGATATATGCCATTGATCTGAGAACCAAAGAGATAAGTGCGGAACCATTTGGCTGTGGGAAAGAAATATCGGATATGTTTATCGATTCTCAAAAGCGTATATGGATTGCTCCTTATAATCAGGGACTACGTTGTTTCTCACCTGAAGGGAAGGAAATAGCAACATATACGACCCGTAATTCAGAACTGAGCAGTGATATAGTGCTTTGTATTACGGAAAAAGAGGAAAAGATATGGGTCGGTACGGATGGAGGTGGTATCAATATTTTGGATGTTGATAACAGTCGCTTTTCTCATTTGAAACATGTGCCTGGCGATAAGCAGTATTCGCTGCCGACCAACTCAATCAATTGTATTTATTGCGACTATTATGGAAATATCTGGATGGGAGGAGTATACAACGGGCTTATTAACATGCGTGAAGTATCGATGAAGACATATACCGATGCTCCTTTCGGCTATCCGCTGGGGTTAAGCCATAACATTGTTATCAGCCTTTATCAGGAAAATCCCGAACGCATCTGGATAGGTACTGATGGTGGTGGAATCAATAGCTTTCATCCCGAAACGGAGACGTTTACCCATTATCCTAGTACCCGTGAAGATAAAATAACCTCTATTTGCGGGTTTACGCCGGGTAAGCTTCTGGTGTCGGCTTTTGCTGAAGGAGTATTTGTTTTTGATATTGCGACCGGAACGATGACGCCTTTCTGTGTAGTGGACGAGACTACTACACAAACCATATCCCAACACGGATATTCTATCTATCTTTATCGGAATACCCCCAATACGGTGCTGGTTTTGAGCAATCATGTCTACATATACAATCTGTACGACAAGTCGTTCCGGATAGCTAAAGAAGATAAAAAAGAGCCTATTATTTGGGGAACCCTTCAGGCCATTGCCAGTGAGGAAGGGCATACTTATCTGTTTGACTCCCGACGGATTTATGTGATGGATCATTCTACGTTGCAACTGACCTCACTTTTTACCTCCTCTAAAGAAACCATTATTAATTCTGTAGCATATGATAAGAAAGGTACTTTCTGGATGGGTACCAGCCGTGGACTGGAATGCTATTCTGTACAGACAAACGAGCTTTCATCCGTGCAGACCAACTTGTTTACTGATGTGTCGCTGGTGGTATGCCATAATCCTGATGAAATATGGATTGGTGCCGAAAATATGCTTTTTTCGTATTCGCCGCATAAGGAACGTTTTACAATATATGGAGAGTCGGATGGAGTGATGCCCAATGAATACATCCCCCGTTCGCAATTGATTATTGATGAGCAAGGCATCTACATGGGCGGAGTGGAAGGGCTGCTCTTTATAGCTAACGGGCAGAAGACTGATGAAATAAGCATACCTGAGATGCATTTGTCGGACATCATTCTCAATGGGAAATCTATTAATGATCAGTTGGAGAAGAATCAGGATGCCCTCTCTGTAGACAAAAACAGTAATGTAGTCATTCAGGTAATGGCCAAGGAGGAAGATATTTTCCGAAAAAGGCTGTATAGATATCGTGTGGAAGGATTGGACAACAGTTATACGGAGACTTACCAGCCGGAACTGATTATGCATACCCGGCTGCCTGGTACTTACCGGATTATGGTGGCGTGTACGGCAAAGGACGGAAGCTGGATTCCCGATACCCAGATACTAACACTGACCATTCTGCCGCCCTGGTATCAGACCTGGTGGTTTATTTTGCTTTGTATGGTTGGAGGAATTCTTCTGGTAGCCGTTGCTTTCCGCAAAGCATTAAGGAGGAAAGAACGTCAGCTGAAATGGGCCATGAAAGAGCACGAACAACAGGTCTACGAGGAAAAAGTACGTTTCCTTATCAATATCAGTCACGAATTGCGTACTCCACTGACATTGATATATGCTCCGTTAAAACGTATTCTGAAGACTATCGGACCCGAAAATGAGCAATATCTGCCGCTGAAGGCCATATATCGTCAGTCGCAGCGTATGAAAGCATTGATTAACATGGTGCTCGATGTGCGCAAGATGGAGGTAGGCGAGAGCAAGCTGCATATGCAACCATATTCGTTCAATACCTGGATTGAGCAGGTATCTCAGGATTTTGCCAATGAGGGTGAGGCGGAACAGGTGCATATACGTTTTCAGCTTGATCCACGGATAGAGGAAGTCTGTTTCGATAAGGACAAGTGTGAGATTGTATTGAGCAATCTGTTGACGAATGCTTTGAAGCACAGTCCGCAGAGTACGACAATCACCATCAGTTCCGAGCTGAAAGTCAGTGGCGACGAAGTGCGTGTTGCCATTTCCGACCAGGGATGCGGATTGAATCAGGTCAATATGGGAAAACTGTTTACCCGTTTTTATCAGGGAGAGGGAGAGCAAAACGGTACCGGTATAGGCCTTTCCTATTCCAAGATTCTCGTTGAGCAACATGGAGGGAAGATCGGGGCTTACAACAATCCAGACGTAGGGGCCACTTTCTATTTTGATTTGCCTGTAAGGCATACCGAGGTAGAAGTCGTGAGCCAGCCCAGAGCCTATTTGAACGAACTGATTGGTGACGATGGCATTGAGCAGCCTGCTTTGTCGGGAGAGCAGTTCGACACGTCGGCCTACAAGATACTGGTTGTCGACGATCATGCGGAAATGACGGATTTTCTGAAAAAGGTACTTGAGCCCCACTTCAAACAGGTGTTGACGGCGGCCGACGGCGAGGAAGCACTGAGAGTGATACGTAATAATATGCCCAACATCATTGTCAGCGATGTGATGATGCCTCGTATAAACGGCTATCAGTTGTGCCAGTATATCAAGGAAGATATTACCATCAGCCATATTCCTGTTGTTCTGCTGACGGCCCGTGACGATGAACAGAGCCAGCAGGAGGGATACAAGAATGGTGCCGACGCTTATCTGGCAAAACCTTTTGAGGAAGAAACGCTGCTCGAACTGGTGCGAAACCGTTTGAAGAACAGGGAAGAAATCCGCGAACGCTACATGCAGGCTGGCCCTGTGCCCGTGCCCGAGGAGACAACCTTCAGTCCGGCCGACGAAGCCTTCCTGTCGAAACTGAACAAAGTGATTCAGGACAATCTGGACAATTGCAATCTTGACATCGCTACCATCTGTAATGAAGTACACATGAGTCGTGCCTCCCTTTATAATAAAATGAAAGCGCTGACAGACATCAGCGCTAACGAGTACATTAATAAATTCCGGATGGAAAGGGCTATTCAGCTGATCAGGACTACCGACATGCCATTTACTGAGATTGCCGAAAAGGTAGGCTTTGCTACCTCGTCTTATTTCAGTACGGCTTTCAAGCAATACATGGGCGAAACTCCTACACAGTATAAGAAGCGGATCAGGCAAACGGAGGCGACAGAGGAATGATCCTTTCCGCTGGCCTGTCCGTTCAGGAAGGCCGGTGGCCAGAGGTTCTGGAAGGGCTTTTCTGCAGCCGCCGAATCCACAGATAATATCCCGTCAGCGGCAGGGTAGCACCCAGCAGGGCAGCCACGAACCAGAGCAGGCGGGTCAGCAGTCCGCCCCAGCTGCCTACGTGCAGGGAGTAGATCCAGCCGCGTATTTTGCCCGAACGGTCCAGGTCGCTGTAGGGGGTATGCCCGGTCAGTTGGCCGGTGCGTGTGTCGAACTGGTAGCGGTCGGCACCTCGCGTATTGCCGAAGCGGTTGACGCTGACGCTGGCCGATCCGTCGGACAGGCTGATCTGACGGGCGTCGGGATTCTTCTGCTTCAGCTGCTCGTACACTGTCTGCCAGTGGGCGGTGCGGTCGGTGTTCTTGTCTCCTTTTCCTTTCCGTCCCTGTTGCTTCTGCCGGCCTTCTTGCGACTTGGCGTTGTGCGAGCCGTGTCCGCCTCCTGCCTGTGCCTCTATACCGAACAGGGCATAGAAGCCCGTGCGATACCAGCCGAACGACCACGTCAGTCCCGTCAGGGCCATGACGAGCAGCAACAGCAGGGCATACATGCCCCCTGCCACATGCAGGCCGTACCAGAAGCGGCGCCAACCTTTGCGTACCACAATCTTCAGACTGTTGCGCAACGCCTTACGCGTGTGAGGCCACCAGATGACAATGCCCGACACCAGTACCAGTACGAAGAGCAGCGTGCTGGTGCCTACCACCATCTTGCCCCAGAACACGCCGTCGCCCGACGGGCGGCTGTCGAGTAGCCAGCGGTGCAGACGGAACATGGTGGCAAAGAAGGGCAGACGGTCGCCCCGGCCCGTTACCTCGCCCGTATAGGGGTTGGCATAGACCGAAGCCTTGGCTGGTTTGGACAGTGGGAGTTGCCAGGCTTTTGTCGGGTCGGGGAAGGCGGTGACGCCCGTCACCTGTACGCCCTCGGGCAGCGTGGCCGATACCCGACGGACTACTTCGTCCATCGGCAGCGGCTGGCGGCCTTGCGGATCGACGTTGAATACTTCGGGACGCAACCATTGCGTCACTTCCTTCTCGAACACCAGCATGGCGCCGGAGAAGCAGACAAGCGTGATGATCAGTCCGAAGGGGACGGACAGCCACAGGTGTATGTGTCGGAATGCTTTTTTCATTGCTTATTCGTTGGGTTGGGATGATGTGTGGGAATTATTGGGCCTCCAGTCGTCCTACGCCGTTCAGCGAAGTGGCTTTTACGACCAGTCCCTTGCTGGCGGTAGCTGTCGAAGGCTCGATGCGATAGATGGCGGGATAGCCCGAAGTGGTAGTCACAGCGATGTAAGCCGAGCCGTTCTCCATGTAGGGCGTATTACCGAAGCCGCTGACGTCGGTCGGCAGTCCGCTGACATAGGACAGGTCGCCGTTGCTGACGTTGAATACGGCCAGACGGTTGGCCACCTTGTCCGAGGCGGTAATGGCTTTGTCGTACATCAGCAGCAGGAAGTAGTCGCCGCCGATGTACCAGCTGCGCAGGAAGGATGCGCCGTCGGCTTTCGCTTCGAGGTTATAATAGTAGTCGGGGTCGAAGTCTTCGGCCTTGGTGTCGATGCGAACCACGCCGGCGGGCAGGGTGGTTTGCTGACGGACGTCCTTCATCGTCTTGGCATACGAAGGCGAGAAGACGTACATGTAGCCGTCGTCGGCCAGCCAGTTCATCTGATAGTATTGTGAGCGGTTACGTCCGCAGGCGTAGCTTATCTTGTCAGTCTTGATGAGTTTCCAGTCGGTCAGGGTCTGGTCGGTGAAGATGGCCATCCAGCATTCGTTGGGGTATTGGGTCCATTGCAGTTCGTCCTTGTCGTAGGCACCGCTGCCACTACCGCCCGATTCGGTCTTGATGAGGTCCTCGTTGCCGGGCAGCACCCACTTGTAGCTGCCGTCGTCGTTCTTCTGCATGCAGCCGTATTGGCTGAGACCCATGGGCACGGCGGCGGCATAGAGTCGGGTGCCTACCTGTGCCAGTCCGGCCAGGGTGACGTATTCACCGTTGCCTAAGAAGTTTTCGGAAAGGAAGGGCGTCGATGCATTGACCGTGTTGCTGGTGTAGGTCTGGTTCTCCACGTCCAAGTACGAAGCTAAGAATGACTGGGGCACGTAGCCGTTCTCGTCCTTCAGTTCCGTGGGGCCGTCGCCTGTCGAGGTGGTCATGATGTAGCGGTCGTAGTAGCCGTAGGTGGTGAAGCGGTTGACGTAGTATTCCTGCGAACGCTTCTCCAGTGCGCCGGTGCTGTTCAGGACGAACGATTGCGTAGTGCCTGCTTCGCCCTGATTGTAATTGAGTGCGTACAGGTAGCGGTTGGCGTAGAACACCCAGTAGGTGGCTCCTTCGTTCACCAGGCCGTTGCCTTGAGTGGTCACTTCGCCTTCGTCGAGCGAGGGGGCTGTCAGCAGTACGTAGGTATCGGTGCTGCTGCTGGTCACGGTGGCTGCTATCACGTAGTTGCCTGTCGAGGTGTTGGAGTTGTTGTTGCTTCCGCTTTGGTCGTCTTCCGAGCAGGAGGTAAGGGCCATGCCTGCCAGCGAGGCGGCAAAGAGGCCTGCAAGTAAGTGGTTCTTTTTCATATTCTTCTCTTTTTTATGTATTTGTTTTTGTTCGTTCCGATGGCTGCCATGGGGCAGGCTTCCGGCATGCTTTCCCTACGGCTTTGCATGGTCGGGGTATGGAGAGAGTGTACAATCATCCGGGATGATGGTAGGAATCATCCGCATTGATTGTAGGAATCATCCGGGATGATTGTACCCTCAGATCTGTAGACTGTCGGGCAGAGGTGCTGACGTTGGCCGGCTCAGTCGCCGAAGTGGATGCGCACCTTTCCGTAGAAAGCCCGTCCGGCCTTTTGCAGACTGAAGTTGTCGTACAGGTTCTCGTCCGTCAGGTTGCGGCACTCTACGGAGAAGTTGTAGCGGCCGCCCTTCACGCTGTAGCTCAGCGTCAGGTTGTGGGCAAACTGGTCGGGGACGATGTAGTCGCTACTGCTGCCGATGACCTCGGAGTAGTAGGAGAACGAGTGCGTCCACTGGTTGTCGTAGGTCAGTGTCAGCAGGTTGCCCCGTCCGCCCAGGTCGCGCCAGTAGAAGTTGGCGTCGAAGTCGGCGAAGCGGTAGGGCACGTTGGGCATGCGCGAACGGTAGCCCAGATTCTCCACCGCGTTGCCCGTGCTGCCTATCTGGTAGGGCTCATTGTCGCGCACGTCCATCTGGGTGAAGTTACCGCCCAGGCTGAGCCAGCGTCCCAAGCTGTAGCGGGCGGAGAGGTTGTAGCCCTTGGTCAGTACATTGCCGTAGTTGATGTAGGTGGCATTCTCCTTGCCGCCACTCAGGTCTTGTACGTTGCGCTGTATGTAGTCGTGCGTGTCGCGGTAGACCAGTCCTCCCTCTACATAGAAAGAGTGTCGGCCCAGCGTACGCGCATAGCTGAGGCTGAAGTTCACGTTGTGGCTGCTCTCAGGGCGCAGGCTTATCTGTCCGCTCTCCAGGTCCTCATCGCCAAACATCTCTTCGATGGTGGGCAGACGGTAGGCACGCTCGTACGACAGTTTGGCTTGCAGTCCTTCGACAAGGAAGTAAGTGCCTGCCGCACCATAGCCCCAGGAGCTGACCGTGCGGCTGGTGCGTACGTAGTTGCTGCCCGTGTCATCCTCGGCCATAGGTCCGGCCACATACTGGCTGTAGTGCTTGCTGAAGGCAGAGAGGTTCCAGCGTTCCGACGGCATCAGCCGGTATGCCAGTCCGGTAATGTTCTTATGCGTCTGCTTGGCGATGGGGTCGGTCTGCTCCTCGGCAGCCAGCAGCGAGGTGTTGTTGCGGCGGAAGGTACTGAGAACGTGGTTCAGGGTGAACGTATGGATGCGCCCCAGACGATAGTTCATCGTGGCTGTGGCGTTCCAGTTGTCGTTGTCGGCGCGGCTGTACTGGCGCGACTGTTCGCCGGGCGTGTTCAGGGGCTGACGCTCGCCCAACCAGTTGTATTTGTAGTGGGCCGTGTCCACGTTGGTGGTGGCGTTGCGGTTGTAGTTGGCCGACAGTGTCAGGTCGAGGCCTTTCACTAACAGGTCCCGCTTGCTGTACTCCAACGAGGGAATCAATGAGTGTCCGAAGCGGTGCTTCTCGCCGAAGACGGTTTTCTGGCGCACGCCGGTCTGCACGTCCTTGTACATCTGCGACCAGATGAAGCCCAGCATCAGGCGATCAGCCCAGGCCTTGTCCACGAAGCCTGCCTTGGCAACGACGGCCTCGTTGTGATACGTATCGTTGAAGCGGCGGACGCGCACCAGTTCCTTGTCGCTGAAGCTGCCCGTTTCGAAGTTCAGTACGGGGGCATCGACACGATAGTCGTTGTCCGAATAGTTTTGGAAAGCGTTCAGTTCGTAGGTGAAGCCGTTACGGAAAGTCTGTCCGAAGCGGACGTTGGACTTGTGCGTATTGAACGAACCGTACGAGTAGGAGGCGTCGAGAAACCAGCGGCGGCGCTGTTTGCCCGTCACGATGTTGATGACTCCGCCGATGGCGTCCGTGCCGAAGCCTACGGGCACCACACCTTTATATACCTCGATGCGTTCGGCAAAGCTGACGGGGATGTTGTTCAGGCCGAACGAGCTGCCTGTGCCCTCCTGCGGGATGCCGTCGATGAACACCTTGACGTGCTTGCCGCTGAAGCCATCCATCATCACCTGCATGTCCGAACCCACGCCGCCCGACTCGCGCAGCTTCATGCCCGGTGCCTTGGCCAGCGCTTCGCTCAGGTTCTTGGTGGTGTTCTGCAATTCTTTGGTATCGACAGCCACGGCGTTGAAAGCCGAACGCTTGACGCGGCCGACACCGGTCGAAACGACGGTCACTTCGTCTAACTGCTGCACGTCGGGGGCGATGGTGATGTTTACCTCGCGTTCCTCGCCGCGTTGCAGGTCCAGTGGCTGCTCCACCGTCTTGTAGCCTACGGCCGAGACGACCAGTGTATATTTCCCCTCAGGAGCCTTGATGCGGAAACGCCCTTCGCCGTTGGTTGTGGCGCCGAAGGAAGTTCCTTTCAGGTAAACGGTGGCGAAATCGACTGTCTCTTTCTCGGTCGAAGTAACTTTGCCCGATACCAGGCATCGGTGACCTTTGCCGTGGAAGTCCTGTGCGCGGAGCATCCCTGCTGCCGACAGGCATATCAGGACTGCCACCCATAGTGTAAATGTAGTTGCTTTCACGCTGTTTATGTACTTGGTTATCCGGCTGCAAAGTTCCGCAGAAAAAGGTAGTCCCGCAATCGCCAGTTGTCGGTATTTATGCCGCCCGTTCTCTCCCTCCCTCCTTCGGAACGTTCGCGTCAATAACCATTATTAGGTAAAGCCCTCGGAGTGGGAAGGAGTGAGGTGTATAAAAAGAAGTGTTCACATATTTGTGAATATTCAATGAAATACTTATTTTTGCCATTGTAACCTGAAATGCCATGATTGTCACATTTGAAGAAACCTATTTGCAAGAACTGTACGAGAAGGGGACGACCAGCGATAAGAAGCATCGCTATCAGCCCGATATTGTGAGGAGATACCAGAAGTGTATCAAGTATCTAAGGGCAGCTCCGAGCATCGAAAAGTTAGCTGCTATTAATTCATTGAACTATGAAGTGTTGAAAGGTGATAAACAGGGAATTTCTTCTATTCGTGTGAACAGTAAATACCGAATCGAGTTTACTGTCCGCGAGTCTGTCGAAGAGCCTGTTATTACCGTATGTAATATTATCGATTTGTCTAACCATTATAAATGAGAAGTAATATGATTACCTTGAAAGGCGTTGACCCCAAAATGATAGCCAACAATCTGACTCCTTCGGAACCTATTCATCCCGGAGAAATGATAAAGGACGAGATAGAATATCGTGGCCTGTCGCAACGGAAGCTTGCCGCACAGATGGGTATCTCGCCTACGTTGCTTAACGAGATATTGAACGGCAAACGTGCCGTCTCGACCGAGTATGCGTTGCTGTTCGAAGCCGCATTGGGAATTGATGCGGAGATCTGGATCAGACTGCAAGCCGATTACGACATGCAGGTAGCCAAGTCGAACAAAACCTTCATGGAGAAGTTGGCCAATATCCGTAAACTTGTAGCGGCTCTGTAAGGAGCCGGCGGATGGCGGGATGACGGAATGCCGCGCCGCCATCAGGATATGAAAAAGGCACGGGCGGCACCGCCTTTCCTGACCGATGTTGGGAAAAAGGCAATGCCATCCGTGCCTGTTGCAGCGGCGGGAGTAGGGAATTATTTATTGAGTTTCCACTCCGAACCGTCTTTGCCGTCCTTTATCTCGAAACCAAGGGCGGTCAGTTCGTTGCGTATTTTGTCGCTCGTAGCCCAGTCCTTGTTGGCTTTGGCTTTGGCGCGTTCTTCCAGCAGCATGTCTACTACGTGGCCGAAGGCTTCTTCGCGGGCGGCGTTCGAAGCGTTCTCGGCTTTCAGACCCAGAATGTCGAAGCAGAAGAGGTGGAAGGTATCTTTCAGTTCCTCCAGATCGGCAGCGGTGATGGTGTCGTTGCCTGCCAGAATGTTATTCACCATCTTGGCTCCGTCGAACAGGTGGGCGATGACGATAGGCGTATTCAAATCATCGTCCATAGCTTCGTAGCACTTCTCACGCAACTGCTTTACGTCCACCGTCGATGCTTGTGCAGGCGTAATCTTGTCCAGTCCGCTGACGGCATCCATCAGTCGGGCCAGTCCCTTCTCGGCGGCCTTCAGGGCTTCGTTGCCGAAGTCCACGGTGCTGCGGTAGTGTGCCTGCAGGGTGAAGAAGCGGATGGTCATCGGGGTGTAGGCCTGCTCCAGCAGCGGGTGTGTGCCGGTGAAGAGCTGCTCCAGGGTGATGAAGTTGTTGTAGCTCTTACCCATCTTCTGTCCGTTCACGGTCAGCATGTTGTTGTGCATCCAGTAGTGCACCATGTCGTCGCCCTGGCTGGCTACGCTTTGGGCTATCTCGCATTCGTGATGCGGGAAGATGAGGTCCATGCCGCCTCCGTGTATGTCGAAGTGTTCGCCCAGATACTTCCGTCCCATGGCCGTACATTCGCAGTGCCAGCCCGGGAAACCGTTGCCCCAAGGCGACGGCCAGCGCATGATGTGCTCCGGTTGTGCATTCTTCCACAGGGCGAAGTCGGCGGGGTTACGCTTTTCGTCCTGTCCGTCCAGTTCACGGGTGGTGTTCAGCACGTCGTCCAGGTTGCGGCCGGACAGCTTGCCGTAGTGGTGGTCGTGGTTGTACTTGGCCACGTCGAAGTAGACGGAACCCTTGCTTTCGTAGGCATATCCGTTCTTCAGTATCTCCTTTACCAGTTCAATCTGCTCGATGATGTGTCCCGAGGCTTGCGGCTCGATGCTGGGACGCAGTACGCCCAAGGCATCCATAGCCTCGTGGTAACGGTTGGCGTAATACTGTGCCACTTCCATCGGCTCCAGTTGTTCCAGACGTGCCTTCTTGGCTATCTTGTCCTCGCCTTCATCCGCGTCGTGTTCCAGGTGGCCCACGTCGGTAATGTTGCGCACATAGCGCACTTTATATCCCAGGTGCTTGAGGTAGCGGAAGAGGATATCGAAGGTGATGGCCGGACGGGCGTGTCCCAAGTGCGGGTCGCCATAGACCGTAGGGCCGCAGACGTACATACCCACGTGCGGGGCGTGCAGCGGCTTGAATACTTCCTTCGTTCGGCTTAGTGTGTTGTAAATCGTCAGTTGATGTTCCATATTGTTAGGTATTTATTTCCGGTTGAAAGCACAAAGTTACTGTTTTTCGGATAAGTAGCCCCATGATGGCCGTGTTTTTTTCAGCCGAGTGTGGTAGAAGGCAACGATACCGTAAATTCACTGCCACTGCCCTCGCGGCTCTGCACGGCGATGTTGCCACCATGAGCCTGCACTACCTGCCATACAAAGTTCAGCCCCAGGCCGAAGCCTGATGCGCCGGTGGTGCGGCTGCCCGAGGCTATGCGCTCGAACTTGCCGAATATCTTCATCTGCTGGTTCAGAGGGATGCCGATGCCGTTGTCGCCGACCTTTATGTACAGGGTGCCGTCGGCAGTGGCTTCGGCCTCCAAGCGGATGCGCACGGACGGGCCGGAATACTTCACGGCGTTGTCTATCAGGTTGGACAGTACCTCGCGCAGGCAGAAGGCGTCGGCCGTGGCGCAAAGGCTTTCCGGGCAGACAATGTCGAACTCCACCGGTTTGGATGCCTTAAGGCGGAACTTGGAGGCGAGGTCGTTGAACAGCGGCAGCAAGGACACAGGCACGGGATGCAGCTCCAGTTCGCCACGATCCATCTGTGTCAGCATGACCACGCGCCCTGAGAGGGTGAGCAGACGGGCACATTCGTCGTTCATGGCCCGGACTATCTTGTCGGTCTTTTCGGGCTTGTCGGCCAGGCGGCCGCTTTCCATGATTTGTGTTCCCATCAGAATGGTTTGCAGGGGCGACTTCATGTCGTGTATCATGGAGTAGGTAAAGTCCTTGCGGAACTGTTCCAGTCTGCGCTGCTGCCGCCAGGCACGCCACAACAGAGCGATGCACAGCAGGCTGAAAGCGAACGTCAGTCCCAGCGGCACAAAGAGATACCACGCCGAACGGAGAATGAGCCTTTCGGGGGCGGGTACTACACCCTGCACGCACACCGCGCCGTCGTCTGCCAGACGCAAGGGCGTAGTGACGAGGCTGCCCCAACGGGGAACGGCGTGTGCCGTCTGCCTGACGACCTGACCCGTGGCAGGGCGCACGATGCGGATGCCGCCCGGTGTCTTCAGCCCGGCATCGGTGAGGGCGGCACGGAAGAGTGAGTCGAGCCGAAGCGTGTCGAGGGGAACGACGACGGGTCGCTGATTGACGAGCTGCTGCGTGCCATAGGCGCGGAAGAGGCGGGTGCCTTCGCTCAGGTTCATGCTTTGGTGGGATACATAAATCTCGCTGACGGAGCCGGGGAAAGCGGGTGCGTAGCTGGTGTTTCCCTTCTCGTCGGTTGTTTTCCGGTAGAGGATGGTCAGCAGCGAGTCCATCTGATGGTGGAAGTAGTCGGTCATCCCCGTAATGTGTGACTTGCGGGTGCCGCGCAGATGGTTGACGTCGAGCGAGCGGCTGTGGCGCAGGGCATTTTCCTCGGCAAAGGCTTCTTCGATGCACACCTGTACTTCGCGGTTCAGTGCCCTCCACTGTTCGTGGTAGATGTATCCGGCCCACAGGGCAGGCAGCACGAAGGCCAGCGGCACCATGCCCCACGACAGGCGGCGCAACCATGTGGTGCGGCGCGAACGCAGGCGGGCATTCTCCTGTTTGGCGCGGGTCAGGGTGGCTTCGGTGTCGGAAAGCACTTGTTGTCCCTGCTGACGGGCTTCGCTCCAGCGGGAGGCGCGCAGGCAGACCTGCATCCGGCGGACGGGTTGCGACATCTGTTCGGCCAGCTGGTAAAAGTCCTCGCACTGGCGGCCGATGTCGCGTCGCAGACGTTGCAGCAGGCGCATGCGCAAGGCAATGGCTCCTATCAGCAGGCCGGTGATGAGGAAGGTAAGCCCCGGGAAGAGCAGGTTGGACGGGTGGTCGAAGTAATGCAGGTCGGCGATGGCTTCTACGGCGATGCCCTTTTGCGGGTGGAGCAGGGCGCGGGGCGAAGTCAGCACGCCGATGCTTTTGTCGGGCAGCGGGACGCTGGCGGGCGATGTCTGAAGGGTGCGGCCTGTGGCGGCATCCAGCTTGCGGATGTAGATGCTGCCCGTCACGCCTTCGCGTTGCAGGACGGCGGTCAGCGTCAGGCGCAGCGAGTCGAGCGAGGTCTCGGGCAACCCGTAACCATCCTGCAGCACGGCCGAAGTCTGTTCGGCGTAGTGAAGCTGGCGGTCCTCGATGTCCAGATGCAGGCTGTCGGGCGCATAGACGATGTGGGTAACGGTCCCTTCGGGATAGGGCAGGCGGTTCACTTGGGCGTCCGTCACCAATGTAAAGGTTTCCTTGAAGCACGCAGCCAGTGTGGCCTCGGCCTTCTGCATCTGGTTGCGGTAGGCAAACCATACGCCTGCCCGCTGGAAAAGGCTGATGAGCAGCAGGGCAAGGAACGAGAGCAGAAGGACGTTTCGGACTTTCACGGGCGAGGAGGGTTATGCTTCGTTGCTGAAAAAGAGCTTCTCGACAGCCACGGCCACGCCGTCTTCGTCGTTGCTCAGGGTGATGTAGTCGGCGGCTTTGCGTACGGGCTCTTGTGCGTTGGCCATGGCTACACCCATGCCGGCAAAACGTATCATGCTGAGGTCGTTGTAGCCGTCGCCCATGGCTACCATCTCTTCACGCGTCAGGCCCAGACGTTCCAGCAGCACGGCCAGCGAGCGAGCCTTGTCGATGCCCAGCGGAACCAGTTCGAGGAAGTAAGGTTCGGAACGGTAAACGCTGATACGGCCTTGCAGGCGCAGCGACAGTTCGGCTTCGGTCTGCATCAGCCTGTCGGGGTCGCCCACGATGAGGCACTTGGGCAGTGGCAGGGGAGCATCGCGCAGGAAGTCGTCGGTAGGGCGTATCTGCATCTTGTTGAGGAAGGCTTCTTTCAGCACATACTCGTCGTCGGGCTGTTCGGTGAGGATGTATTCGTTGTCGTAGGTCAGGATGGCCTGCCCGTTGCGGACGGCGGCCGTGTAGAGGACAGGCAGTACGTCGTCGGGCAACAGGTTCTTGTAGAGCAGTTCGCCCGTGCTCCAGTCGATGATTTCACCGCCGTTGTACGACAGGATGCAGCCGTGATGCTTCTGCATCTGCAAGGCTTCGGCCAGCGGTGCGATGCCGTAAGTGGGTCGTCCGGAGGCCAGCACCAGTCGGACGCCGCTTTCTTGCAGGCGCAGCAGTGTCTGGAGGTTTCGGGGGGAAATCTCTTTCTTCGAGTTGGTCAGTGTGCCGTCTAAGTCGAGCACAAGCAGGCGGTACGTATGTTTCATGTGTCGGAATTTGAAATGGATTGTTTTTCGGCTGCAAAGGTAATGCTTTTTCGCGAACGGCGACGGAATGTGTGCCGATTTTGCCGCCGGATGGAAAAAGCGTCGTATCTTTGTCCGCTCGGGTGCCCTTCGCAGGGCCGCGGAAAGCGGTGCTTGCAGGGCATTTGTGGGACACTTGTACGGCTCGCGAGCAACACTTGCACGGCTCACGAGCGACACTTGTGTGGCTCACGAGCAACACTTGCACGGCTCGCGCCGGATTTATGCCGAATGCTATCAGACTGATTATCAGCGATTCACATAAATCCGTTCAAAGGGCATTGCAAAGCCGCCGGGTTTGGGTTGAAAACCCGCCGCGTTTTGACCGGAAACCTGTGGAGTTTTGGCTGAAAAGCCGTGGGGTTTTGACCGAAAAGTCGAGGCGTTTTGACAAGAAAACCGAGGTGTTTTTGATGGAATAACCGTTGAATAACGATAGAATGATGAAGGAACAAGTATTACTGGGCATGAGTGGCGGGACGGACAGCTCCGTGGCCGCCATGCTTTTGCAGGAAGCCGGCTACGAGGTAGTCGGGGTGACCTTCCGCTTCTACGAGGCAGAGGGCGGCGAAGCGCACTTGGACGATGCCCGGCAACTGGCCACCCGGTTGGGTATCCGCCATTGCGTGCGCGACGTGCGCGACGAGTTCCATCGCCGCATTGTCCGCTACTTCACCGACGAGTATTTGGCGGCCCGCACCCCCGTGCCCTGTACCCTGTGCAACAACCTGCTGAAGTGGCCCCTGCTGGCACAGATGGCCGACGGGATGGGCATCCCTTACATTGCCACGGGTCACTATGTGCGCAAGGTCTGCCGTGAGGGGAAGTTCTACCTCGCCCCCGCCGCCGACCCCGACAAGGACCAGTCTTTCTTCCTCTGGGGGCTGAAGCAGGACATCCTGCGGCGCATGCTTTTGCCCATGGGCGACCTGACGAAAGCCGAAGCCCGTGCCTATGCCGCCCGCCGGGGCTTCGGGCGTGTGGCGGAAAAGAAGGACAGTCTGGGTGTCTGTTTCTGCCCGGGCGACTACCGTGCCTTCCTGCGGCGCGAACTGCCCGCCTCAGCCTTGCCCGGACGGGGACGGTTTCTCGATGAAAAGGGCGATTTCTTAGGGTGGCACGAGGGCTATCCCTTCTACACCGTCGGCCAGCGGCGCGGACTGGGCATCCACCTGAACCGCGCGGTTTACGTGAAGGAAATACGCCGCGAACGGAACGAAGTGGTGCTGGCACCACTCACCTCGCTCTATCGGACGGAGATGTTGCTGAAGGATTGGAACCTCGTGGACGAGACCCGCGTGACGGGTGGAGCGGAGGTCATTGTGAAGATACGCTACCGCAAGCAGGCCAATCGCTGCCGGGTGTCGGCAGCCGATGGAGGTCTGCTTCGTGTCGATTTGCTGGAGCCGCTCGAAGCCATTGCCTCGGGGCAGGCAGCTGCCTTTTACGATGCCGAGGGGTTGCTGTTGGGCGGAGGGATTATTGTATAATGATTTTGAGAGGCTCCTTGTTACTGGTTCAGCTTCAGCATCTCTTCAATGTACTCGCGTGTATTGCTCAGGCGAGGAATCTTATGCTGCCCACCCAGCTTGCCTTTCTGATCCAGCCAGTCGTGGAAGAGGCCTTGACGGGCCACGATTACTTCCAGCGGTTGCAGGGCCAGGTCGTTCTGGCGTTTGGCTTCGTAGTCGGAGTTGACTTCTTTCAGCGTGTCGTCCAGGATGCGGGCAAACTTCTCCAGACTGTCCGGCATCTGGGCAAACTCGATGAGCCACTGGTGGCGGCACTTGGCATGCTCGTCCATGAAGACCGGTGCGGCGGAGTAATCGGTGATGCGGGCACCCGTCTCGGCACAGGCGCGGGCCAGACCTTTCTCGGCGTTGTCCACGATGAGCTCCTCGCCAAAGGCATTGATGAAGTGTTTGGTGCGGCCGGTGATGACAAACTTATAAGGATTTCTGGACGTGAACTTCACGGTGTCGCCTATCATGTAGCGCCAGAGTCCGGCCGAGGTGGAGATGACCATGGCGTAGTTCTTGCCCAGTTCTATTTCCGTCAGGCTATAAACGCGTGGCTGTTCCTTGCCTACGTCTTCCAAGGGGATGAATTCGTAGAAGATGCCATAGTCTATCATCAGCAGCAGCGACGGGTCGGCAGGGTCGCTCTGGGTGCCGAAGTAACCTTCGGAGGCGTTGTAAGTCTCCACATAGTGCATGCGGGGACTGCGGATGACTTCCTTGTATTGTTCGCGGTAGGGCGTGAAGGCCACTCCGCCGTGGAAGAACACCTCCAGGTTGGGCCACACTTCTTCGAGGCTTTGCTTGCCCGTCTTCTCCAGAATGTGCTTGATGAGCACCAGCATCCACGAGGGGACACCGGACAGGTTGGTGACGTTGGCATGGATGGTTTCGCGTGCGATAGCCTCCATTTTGGGCTCGAAGTGCTCCATCAGTGCCGTCTGCTTGCTCGGCACACGGATGTAGTTGACTAACGGGTTGAGGTTTTCCATCAGGATGGCCGAGAGGTCGCCCACGAGGCTATGGTTGGTATTCAGGTTGGGTGCGTGACTTCCGCCCAGTATCAGTCCCTTTCCCGTAAAGAAGCGGCTTTGGGGATTCTGTTGCAGATACAGTGCCACGGCGTCGGTGCCTCCGCGGTAGTGCGTGTCTTTCAGTGACTCGCGGCTGACAGGCAGGAACTTGCTCTTATCATTTGTTGTGCCCGACGATTTGGCAAACCAGCGTATTTCGCTTGGCCAAAGCAGATTCTGTTCTCCGGCTCTCAGTCGTTCTACATAGGGTTTTATCTCTTCGTAGGTCTGTATGGGAAGTCTTTTCTTGAAATCTTCGTAAGTACGGATGGAGGCATAGTCGTATTTCTTTCCCCATTCGGTGCCGGCGGCTTTGTGCAACAACCGCTGCAACACTCGTTGCTGTAGTTCTTCGGCACGGTTTGCATAGAGCTCAATCTCTTTATAGCGAGGAGTGAAATATATCTTATTCAGTAAATTAGTAATATTCATCTTTCTTATTGAGATCAGATTTTCAAGGCGCAAAAATAATCTTATTTATCGTCTTCTCTATCTTTTTTCTGTTTTTTTTCTACCTTTACGTCCATATAGATGAAAAGAAAGGAAATTTAAACTAATACGTTATGAAGATTGGAATTCTGACCTCGGGAGGCGACTGTCCCGGCATCAATGCTACGATTCGTGGTGTATGCAAGACAGCCATCAATCACTATGCAATGGAGGTGATCGGTATTCACAGCGGTTTTCAGGGACTGCTGACAAAAGATGTGGAAACGCTGACGGAACAATCTCTGTCGGGGCTGCTCAATCTGGGCGGTACCATGCTGGGTACTTCGCGCGAGAAGCCTTTCAAACGCGGCGGCATTATATCGGACGTCGACAAACCTTCACTGATCCTCAGGAATGTTAGTGAACTGGGCCTGGATTGTCTGGTTTGCATCGGAGGAAACGGAACGCAGAAGACTGCTGCCAAACTGGCGGCTATGGGGCTGAACATCGTTTCCATCCCCAAAACAATCGATAACGACATCTGGGGAACAGACTTCTCATTCGGCTTCGATTCGGCTGTCAGCATAGCCACCGAAGCGATCGACCGTCTGCACTCTACGGCCAGTTCGCACAAACGCGTGATGGTGATCGAAGTAATGGGGCACAAGGCAGGCTGGATAGCTCTGTATTCGGGCATGGCCGGAGGTGGCGATGTAATTCTGATTCCGGAAATCCCTTACAACATCCATAATGTAGGCGAAACGATTCTGAACCGCCTGAAGAAGGGAAAACCGTATTCGATTGTCGTAGTGGCCGAAGGCATACAGACAGACGGACGTAAGCGGGCGGGCGAATACATTGCCCAGGAGATAGAGTACGAGACGGGCATCGAGACGCGCGAAACAGTGCTGGGATACACACAGCGGGGCGGTTCGCCTACACCGTTCGACCGCAACCTGTCCACCCGCATGGGAGGCCATGCCACGGAACTGATAGCCAACGGTCAGTTCGGACGCATGATAACGCTGAAAGGCAACGAAATATCGTCGGTACCGCTGGACGAGATAGCCGGCAAGCTGAAGCTGGTGACCGAAGACCACGACCTGGTGGTGCAAGGCAGACGGATGGGGGTCTGCTTCGGATAAAGCAGGAAAATTACCTGAAACTTGAGTATAATGAAAGTGGAACGGGGCCTATGGCCTCGTTTCATGCTTTAGAGGCGGGAGTGTCGTCGGACAGTTCCGTCGGCAAGTTGTCTGTCGTTTCCGGAGCGGATGCGTCGATTTCGGCTTCGACGGTTATTGCAGTCTCGATGACGGCAAGCGGTTCGCTCGCAGGAGCGATGCTGTCCGCCTGTACCGGCTCGACTTCGGTTGCTTGAGACTCTTCGGCGGCTTGGGCTGCAGCGGCAGTGGCTTGCGCTTTGAGTGCTTCGAGGCTTTCCATGAACTGCGGGTCGCTCTTCAGTTTCTTCAGAGCCATTTGTGCAGCGTTCTGCTGCGATTCTTTTTTCGAATAGCCTGTACCTTTTCCGGCCGAAAGCCCCAGAATGCGGACTTCGGTATGGAACATGGGATTGTAGTCCTTGTCCAAAAGCTGTTCGATGAGTTCGAAAGATACTTCCAGTTTGTTTTTCTGGCTCCACTCGATGAGCTTGGACTTGAAGTTGACTTCTTTGCGCGACATCTTGTCCAGGTCGATGTAGCTCTTGAATATCTTCTTCTCCATGAACTGCTTGCAGCGGTCGTAACCCTGGTCGATGTATATGGCACCGATGAAGGCTTCGAAAGCATTGCCGTACATGTAGCTGTTGTGCGACGACGAGCGCGTGGATGACTTTACCAGTTTGTCCAGTCCGATGTCTACGGCCAGCTTGTTCAGTGTTTCGCGCTGTACGATTTTGGAGCGGGTATTGGTCAGGAAACCTTCGCGTTTCCCTTCGAAATGACGGTAGACGATGTCGCCTACGATGGCGTCGAGGATGGCGTCGCCGAGAAATTCCAGCCGTTCGTTGTTCAGGGGACGGCCTTTTTCGGAACGCAGGGAGGTGGATTTGTGCAGCAGTGCCTGCTGGTAAATTTGTATGTTGCGCGGGTAGAAGCCCAGTATCTTATAAAAACAAAGATAAGACTTCCTGTCTTTGTGAAACAGGAGCCTTATCTTGTCTATTTGATTGCGTAACACGATGCTGAATTATTCTGCGTACTTCTTGAAGATGACGCATGCGTTATGACCGCCGAATCCGAATGTGTTGGACAAGGCAACGTTTACTTCGCGCTTCTGTGCTTTGTTGAAGGTGAAGTTCAGGTCATAGTCGATGTTTTCGTCATTGTCTCCTTCTTCGTGGTTGATGGTCGGGGGAACGATGCCGTTCTTGATGGCCAGAATACTTGCGATGGATTCTACCGCTCCGGCAGCACCCAGCAGGTGTCCTGTCATTGACTTGGTAGAGCTGATGTTCAGCTCGTAAGCATGTTTTCCGAATACTTCCTGGATAGCTTTCACTTCCGAGATGTCTCCCACGGGAGTCGAAGTACCGTGTACGTTGATATAATCTACTTCTTCAGGCTGCATGCCTGCATCTTCCAATGCGTTTCTCATCACGAGCTTGGCTCCCAGGCCTTCGGGGTGGGAAGCTGTGAGGTGGTGAGCATCGGCAGACATTCCTACGCCGGCTACTTCTGCATATATTTTAGCGCCGCGTGCCTTGGCGTGTTCCAGTTCTTCGAGAACCAGGCAGCCGCCGCCTTCACCCATTACGAAACCGTCGCGGCTTGCGCTGAAGGGACGTGAGGCTGTTTCGGGCGAATCGTTACGCGTGGATAATGCATGCATGGCGTTGAATCCGCCTACACCGCAAGCGGCGATGGCAGCTTCGGAACCTCCGGTTACGATGGCATTGGCCTTACCCAGACGGATGAGGTTGAATGCATCGGCTATGGCGTTAGTAGAGGTGGCACATGCTGAGCAGGTTGCGTAGTTGGGACCATGGAAACCGTACAGGATAGAAATTTGTCCGGCAGCGATGTCCGAAATCATCTTGGGGATGAAGAACGGATTGAACTTAGGACCCATTTCCTTGCCGTTGATGGCATAGTTGCCTGCTTCTTCTTCGAAGGTACGGATTCCACCGATACCGGCACCAAAGATGACGCCGATTCTGTTTAAATCCTCATTTTCGACATCAAGACCGGAATCGCTTACGGCTTGTTTGGCTACAGCGATGGCATATTGTGTATACAAGTCCATCTTGCGGGCTTCCTTGCGGTCGATATAGTCGCTTGCATTGAAGTTCTTCACTTCGCATGCAAATTGGGTCTTGAAAAGGGATGCGTCGAAATGAGTAATAGGTCCAGCTCCACTAACCCCATTCACAAGGCTATCCCAGAATTCCTGAACGTTGTTGCCAATGGGAGTAATGGCGCCGAGACCTGTTACTACAACTCTTTTTAATTCCATACTAAGAAATGAACGGATTAAAATTACTTAGCGTGTTCTTCGATGTAAGATACAGCATCGCCTACAGTACCAATCTTCTCAGCTTGGTCGTCGGGGATAGAGATACCGAATTCTTTCTCGAATTCCATGATAAGTTCTACAGTGTCAAGAGAGTCTGCTCCCAGATCGTTAGTGAAGCTAGCTTCGTTAGTAACTTCTGATTCTTCAACGCCTAATTTATCGACGATAATCGCTTTTACTCTTGATGCAATTTCAGACATAACTTTAAGTTTTTAATTAATAATTAGTTTTATTTCTTTAATTTTGCGGGGCAAAGGAATGAATATTTATCGTTTCTAACAAATATTTGGCGAACAAAATGCAGATTTTTGCACAATTTTCACGGTTTTGTGCACAGATTGAGAAAAATATGGGGAAAAACATCGCGATTTTTGCATCCGGCAACGGTACGAATGCCGAGAATATCATCCGCTACTTTCAAGGTAGCGAAGAGGTGAAAGTGAAGCTGGTCCTGACGAACCGGCAACATGCGTTTGTGTTGGAACGTGCGCGCAAACTGGACGTTCCGTGTGCTTATTTCGGCAAGGAAGACTGGGCGGACGGCGAGCCGGTGCTTGCGCTGCTTCGCGAGCAGGGCATCGACTTTGTGGTGCTGGCAGGTTTCCTGGCGCGCGTCCCCGATTGTCTGCTTCGGGCCTATCCCAATAAGATTGTCAACATACACCCTTCGTTGCTGCCCAAGTTCGGGGGCAAAGGTATGTACGGCGACCGCGTGCACGAGGCTGTGGTGGCTGCCGGCGAGACGGAGAGTGGAATCACTATACATTATATTAACGAGCACTACGACGAGGGCGAAGTCATTGCCCAGTACCGTTGCGCAGTGTTGCCCGACGATACGGCCGCGGACGTGGCGGCCAAGGTACATGCGCTGGAGTACGAGTACTATCCACAGGTGATCGGTCGTGAGGTGATGCGCTGAGCCGTCTGACGGGTGTTTCCTCTGGTTTCCACTTGCGGGAACTGCCGTTCCCACAAGTGGGGAACACGGTTCCCGCAAGTGGTTACGGTGGTTACCACAGGTGGAAACAGTGCGGATAGCCTGCCGCCGGAATCAGAACAGCTGATACTGCTGTGGCGTGACGAGGGTGAAGGCCCGCCGTTCGCGGCGTAGCGGATAGTCGCCTCGCAGCTGTTCGAACAGTTCGGGGTGTTGGCTCAGTGCGTCGTAGTCGCGTCGTGGGTCGTACATCTGCAGGGCGGCTTCGGTCAGACTGCCGGCAGTGATGACGGGTGTGGCGGGCTGTGGCGGCTCGATGGTGTACTGGGCTGTCAGGTGGAAGAAGCGGCAAAGGGCGTCGAGCGACATGCGGGTGGCGTTGGCCTTTCCGTCGGCCGAGTAGCCGGCGATGTGGGGCGTACCGATAAACACTTTGCCGAGCAGCTCCAGATTGATGTCGGGTTCGTTTTCCCACACGTCGATGACGGCATCGGCTATTTGTCCGCTGTCGAGGGCACGAAGCAGGGCTCCGGTTTCGATTACTTCTCCGCGCGATGTATTGATGATGACCGGTCTGCGTTGCAGCGAGCCGAAGAAGGCGGCGTCGGCCAGGTGCAGGGTCTTGTATTTTCCTTCTTTATATAAGGGCACGTGAAAGCTGATGACGTCGCACTCGGCTGCCAGTTGTGCCAGCGATGCGAATCCGTCGTGTCCTTCGCGTTCTTCGCGCGGCAGGTCGTTGAGCAGCACTTTCATACCCAGTCTTTTCCCTACTTCTGCCACTTTGCTGCCTACGTTGCCCGCGCCGACAATGCCGAGCGTCAGTCCGGCCAGCGGGCGGTCGGGTCTGTGCTGTTGCAGCAGCAGGAGGGTGGATTGCAGATACTGGGCTACGGAGGCCGAGTTGCATCCCGGAGCGTTGGTCCATCCGATGCCCGCCTGGCGGCAGTATTCGGTGTCAATGTGGTCGAATCCGATGGTGGCTGTGGCGATGAAGCGCACACGGCTGCCTTCGAGCAGCTGGCGGTTGCACAGGGTTCGGGTGCGTATGATCAGTGCGTCGGCGTCGCGGACGGCTTCCGGCGTGAATGCTTTTCCCGGCAGGTAGACTACTTCGTCGGCTATCTGCCCGATGGCTTCCCTGATGAAGGGAATCTTGTTGTCGACAATTACTTTCATTTCCTTTTCTGTTTTTTTGTGCATGTATCGGACGGTTTCCACCGTTCGGGCCGTTGTGTAGCGGGGCCGTAGGCCGTGGCTGCACCGGATGTATAACACATTCAGGGCCTGTTTTGTTTATTGCCGTCTGTGCCGGACTTCTCTTTCAGGTAGTCGAAGCGCAGCATCAGGTCGGCTATGTCGTGAGCCTGTTGCAGGTGGTGCAGGGTCAGGCTGTCGGAGGCATCGCCTTCGACGTTCATGTGCGAGCCTACGGCAAGTCCCCGCTTCGTTGGCGACAGGATGCTCTGCCCCATGCCTTTCCACGGATAGCGTTCGAGTCCCAGCAGCTGGAGCAGGGTGGGGTAGATGTCTATCTGTCCCATCACGTCCTCGTAGCGCATGCCTACGGGCGAGTTGAGGATGATGAGCGGTGTATAGGGCTTGTCGGAAACAATGCCCTGCATGGCAGGCGCCTGGCACAGCTCGTTGCGGTAGAAAGCGAGTCCCTCGTGGTCGCCGGTGATGACGATAAGTGTTTCCTTATACTCGGGCCGCGACTTCAGGAAGTCGACAAACTGTCCGAGGGCTTTGTCCGTATAGCGGGCCGTCTTCATGTAGTCGGCTGCCTTCGCGGGGATGGAGTCGGAGAAACTGATTTCCTGCAAGTGCTGGGGCAGCACGAACGGCGCGTGGCCGGAGTAGGTGACGAACTGCATGAAGACTGTTTCGTTCTGCTTCCATATCTCGCCATCGTTGATTTTCTCGCTGCACTGTTCGAAGAAAGGCACGTCGCCGATGCGCTTGTGTGTGCCGAAGGCTTCGGCTTTGCGGAAGTCGTGGTAGGCGATGATGGTGTCCAGCCCGAAGCTGTAGGCAATGGCTCCCTGATTCCAGGTCGATACCTTGTCGATGGTCAGCAGATAGTTGCGCGAGTGCTTTAGCTCGTGCATGGCTTTGGGCAGGGTGGCGTAGTGGTTGTCGGGGAACAGGCTGCTGTATGCGCCCGAGTTGAGGGGCAGCATGCCGGCGTTAATCATCAGTTGGGCGTCGATAGAGCGTCCGCCTTTCACCTGAGTGAGCACGTGGGGAGCGTAGAGGGTAGTCGGTTCCTTCAGCAGGCGGTTGAGGCAAGGCGTGATTTCCTGTCCTTCCACTTCTTGCTCCAGCACCCAGCTTTCGAACGATTCGGCCAGAATCAGAATACAATTGCGGCGTGTTTCTATCGAGTCGGGCAGGGGCGTCCATGCGGGCTGTGCGGCAAGCCAGCTCCCGATGCGTTGGTCTATTTCGGGTGTGATTTCCTGTTGCTGTTCCGTCAGGTCGTAGTATACGCAGCCGAATACGGTGAACATCGGTGCACAGCTTGAACACAGGTAAGGCGATTGCCGGATGGCATTGAATGACTGATGGAATCCGCCGTAGAAGCTTAGGCAAGCCATGTTCAGCAATGCTGTTCCAACCAATACGGCAAAGTATCCGGGAAGTCTTCGGATGAGGCTGATTCCCTTTCGGTCTGGCCTGCGGAACGCCATAAAGATGGTGACGACGGATGACAGGGGCAACAGAATGTCTATCATTCTGAACGAATCTCTGACGCTTGCGGTAAAGTCGGCCAGGTTGCCGGCCAGTCCGTAGCTGCTCAGTGGGATGTGTGTGTAGTACGTTCGGTAATAGAGCAGGTTGCAGATAAGCAGGCTGTCGAGCCAGAACAGAATGACGCTTTCTGCCCCTTTGCTCCTGAACAGGATGTAGGGGAGCAGTAGCAACGTAGCGATGAACAACTTGGAAAGGTAGGTCTCCAGGTACGAAAACGATGCGAAAGTAGTGTCCATGCACCAGATGGCATCGAAAAGGGTGAGTTTCAGGAACAGTCCAGCTGCAAAAACGATAGCTGTACGGTTCCACGCGCTTTTCCAGTCGGGCATTTTTGCGAAGCGCGGTTTTAAGCTTTTTTCATTCATTGACTTCTCTATGCTAGGCCGTTCTATTCCAGACCTTTTTTCTCTCTCTTTTTGAGGCGGCAAAGGTACAGCTATATTTGTAAATATCAATGTCTTGTTGATACTATTCTTTCTTTTTATGGTATCTTATCCCGAACATGCGTATCTTTGTGTTTTGAAAACGGAAAAAAAGAGACGTGCAATATGAAACACCCCGCTTGCTATATCATCCTTTTTGTCGTCGTCCTGTTGGCTTCCTGTGGTGCCGACCGCGACGACGTCCGCCTGTTGCAGCAGGCCGACTCTCTGTTGAACGTTCGTCCGGACAGTATGAAAGCTGTGTTGGGCACGTGGGCCGACAGCATCGGTCGCTGCCCGGAACGTGTCCGGATGTACTATAACCTGCTTCGTGTGAAGGCCGACGACAAGGCTTATGTCACGCACACTTCGGACAGCCTGATCCTCTCCATAGTGCGCTACTATCGGGAGCAGCGCGACAAGACCCACTTGCCCGAAGCCCTCTACTATGCCGGCCGCACTTATAGCGACTTGAAGGATGCTCCACGGGCGTTGGAGTACTACCAGCGTGCCATCGACGTCATGGAGCACGAGGAGCTGACGGATTACAATCTGCTGAGCCGCATCTACAGCCAGATGGGTACATTATTCTTCTATCAAGAACTTTACGACGAATTACCTGGTGTGCTCCGTAAGGCTTATCAATGTGACTTGATACTGAAAGACAGTGCTAACCTTGTTTTCGATTTGCGGGATATTGGGCGGTCTTTTGCGGTGAGGGAACGGCAAGACAGTGCTATTTGGTATTACTGTCGTGCGATTGCAATGGCTCAACAAATAAAAAATGATGTGTTACGGAATATGCTTTACCGTGAGTTTGCGGGGTTTTGTATTAAGTTAGGTAAGTATGCTGAGGCTTATGAAATGTTACAGATAGGAAGAACAACAATAGACAGTCTTGGATTGCCTCCTTTTTATGCAAATATGGCACGTTATTATTATTGTACCAACCGGTTAGACTCAGCTGCCTATTATTATGAAAAAGAGCTTGGTTCCAATTCACTTCTCCATAAGGCTGGAGCTTATGAGAGCCTTGCCAATATCGCTCATCGGCAAGGGAATGATACTAAAGCTTGGTCTTTATTGCAACAGCACGTCCTTTATAAGGATTCTTTGCAGAATATTATCCGTACGGAGACTATGAATAAGATTGATGCTTTGTATAATTATAAAAAGTATGAACAAGAGAATAAAGAGTTGAAAAGTAAAGAGCTTCAAAGAAAATTTCTGCTGTTCTTATCGTTGTCTTTGACGTTGATAGTTTTACTGTTGGGGGGTGTTTTATGGCAAAAATATAAGAGAAAGGAACAGGAAATGTTGCTCCGGCAGGAAAAATTGAAACGGATGCAAAGGGAGCAATACCAGTTCAGCCAGTCGCAATTAGCAGCGAACAAAAAGAAAATAGAGGAACTTGTGACACAGTTGTATGACGCAAAGAAATCGAATAATCTATTACAACAGAACTTGTTGCAGGCACAAAAAGATTTGTTGGAGAAGGAAAATCTGCAAATAAAAGCTGCGCAAACTTTCAGGGAATCTTCATTAATGAGTCTTCAGCAGACCAATGTTTGGAAAAAACTGTATCGTTTGGGAGAAGAAAATGAGGCAACAAAACTGACGGAGGCGGATTGGGAGGAACTTACGAAAGCCATCCATGTCGTTTATCCACAGTTTGTGCAACGGCTGAATGAACTTTGTTCTTTGTCTCCAACGGAGTTTCAAGTCTGTTTGTTGATAAAGTTAGACATCCCTCTTGTACGTATAGCCGACATTGTGTGCAGGTCGAAGCAAGGTATATCTTCTCTTCGTGAAAGACTTTATAAAAAGTTTGTGGGCAAGAAAGGCAAGCCTAAGGATTGTGACAATTTTATAAGGAATCTATAGAGTACGCGATTTATCCTCTTGTTTATTAGTGCTATACGTAGAAGTACGCAAAAAGTACGCATTATATTTGCGTACTTTTTGCGTACTTCTTTTTATCGGTTTATTCTTATTGCCTTTCTAATTTTACAGCGTCATAAATTTAAAAGTATATAGTGAAAATGAAACGTTTGTTATTGGCATTATCGTTTGTAGTATGTTTGCCTGTATTGGCAAAGTCTGTTCCATTTAATGAAAAAATGGGGACTGCTATTATTTTGAGGTTTGGTTATAAAGATGATGTGAGAGGTTGTGAAAGAGATAAGCGCGCTCCAGCTTTCATTCCCATATCTGCTTTTTATGATACCGACAACCTTTATCTTAATTCCTGTTATTCGGTAGAGAATACGGCTGTTGTTGTAAAAGATAAGTGGGGTAACGTGATGTATGAGGCAGATGTTGAATTGTTAACTGATAAAGAAATAGTTTTACCCCTGAATGTGGGTGAAGGAAATTATACATTGGAAATAACATATGGCAGCATTTGTTTAAGTGGAGATTTCGAAATCTGATAATAGATTGTATAATAATTAAAAAAAAAGGAAAAGTCATGAGAATTAAAGTTTTGGCTATGGCCATGGCAAATCTATTAGTGTTGTCATGCCAACAAGAGGAGTTTAACGTGCCTGTAACAGATAGTTTTATAGACTATGGAGTACGTTTGGTGGAAATTACAGATGGAACACATATTGTGGAAACCTCAGCGAATACACGAAGCAATGTAGAAGGAAGGGAATTAGCACTTCAATTTCCTTCAGAGTCCGTTTATCAAGCATTTTTGGAACAGTTAAAAACCATGTCTCACCAAGAAAGAATTGAATTGACGGATAGCTTGGGCATCAAATCACTACAGGAAATAGCTAAAATAGCTGATGTTGAATTGGATTCTATTGGAGCAGAAGCATCAAGTGAAAGTGATTTTAGAAGCAAGTATAATGTATATGTTGAAAAATATGATGGTGTCTTGATGGCTAACCCTTATGACGCATTAGATTTATCACTTTATGTTCCAGATGGAGAAAACCTTTCTACTTACGTTATTAATGAAAATAAAAAAGTGGTTATAGGAAATGATATTCAAGAAATTAAACTGTTGAATGATTTGAGTCAGAAAGATAAAAGTTTGTTTCTTGCCGCTACTGCTACAGCGCAAGATAAAACCGATTTTATGGGTGGACAGGTAGAAACGGAACATGGGAAAAAGACAACATATAGTGTACAATTGATGCAAAATATTTGTCTGAATGTTCATGTCGGTTTCCAAAAGAAAATGTGGTATGGATGGAAAAGAGATGGTGCCAGAGATGCGTATTATTTCTTGAATGTTACAAGTCCTTTTCAATACACTTATTGGCTTACCCCGGTAGGTGAAGGAGCGCCATCAATCCAACAAAATATACCGCGTCCCGATATGTATTTTTTTACTTGCCCAGGAAGCGTAGATTATAATTCTGGATATTTCCTTAATAATTGTAGATACGTACAAGGTTCATTGTATGTATGGACCGACCAGACAGCAGAAACGGATTCTGTTTTTTGTATGGCGGTAAAGGATAATATTTACAAAAGACAGAAAATGCGTAGATGTGATCGTAATAAGGCATATAAATTAGATTTTAACCTAGACTATTTATATTGAGAATTAAAATAGCGACTAATTATCCTTTTTTCTGAAAGGAGGATGGTTAGTTCGCTATTTTGTAATTTTATTTACTTGATAAAACTTTTTGTATGAAACAGATTATTCTATTCTTTATGTTACTTTTACCGCTGTCTTCGTTCGCCCAGTTTACGTATGACATCAAAGCCGGCGTAAACTTTTCCCATTTTAAAAGCAGCCAGAACACTGAAGAAAAACAGGTGGACGGAATGAAAACCGGATTTCAGATAGGTGCGGATGTCAGTTATGAGTTTAAGCGGCACTGGTTGCTTTCTTCCGGTCTGATGTTTGCACAAACCCGTAGTACGATGAACCTGACGGATGGGATGACTTATGGTTATTTCTTTCCTCATACAGACGTAGAACTGAATCACCTCATTATTCCGTTGAAAGTAGGTTATAACGTTCGTTTCTGCGAGGATTTCCAGCTGATACCTTCCGTGGGGTGGTATGGTTCCATTGATTTCAATGCGGGTAAGTCTTCGCTGGCTTTCTTCAAAGAAGGTGGCGGATGGGGATACACGACGTGGAAACCTATGAACGGCTATACTTACGAGCCTCCTGTCAGTGAGTCCCAGTCTTACACGGCAACACTTTCTCCTTTTAGGCATTGGACGTATGGCGTGATAGGTGGACTGAAAGCTGTTGTTTGTAAACATTACATTGTGAACCTGGACTACTATGAGTCCATCAAAAAAGGGCAAAAGCAGAACGATTTAAGGAATTACGGTCTGCAATTGTCGGTGGGGTATCGGTTTTAAGTATTGTGTGTAAATGGTAATTTAGTTGACGCGTTAATAAGGATTAGGTTAGTCGTAAGCCAATCATCAGGGCTACGAGCATTTTAAGTCCTAATCCTCTATTTTTGTATAACTGTTTAAACTGTAATATTATGAAACTGAAGTTTTTTCCTGCCACACTGTTGGCTGCCCTGTTGCTTTGCCTTGCCGCTTGCGGCAACGAACATGATGAAGACTCCTTGCCCGGAGCGTTGCCTTACACAAAGAGTTATTTTGTGGGAATGATGAATGACAGCTTGATAAACATCAGGCAAGACTCTTATTATGATGTCCGGATAGATCCTTTACTCTATATCCCGCAGGACTCGTATCAGCATATTGACATCACCGGATGGCTTATCAGGTTTGCAGCCGATTATCGCGATGAGCCTTGGGCAACCATGCATCTGCAATGGGGACCGATGGAAACAGGATCGTTTGAGTTGACTTCGTCGAAGTTGGTGGATGCCAATACGGAGCGGGTACCATACATCAGTTTGACTTTTGCGGATAGCGGAAGGACCTATTGCTGCTCTCCGGAGCATCCGTTCCTGTTGCAGGTGGACGATGTAGATTATAAAGATGCTGCAATGACGTCATTCCCGGTTGTCACCGGGCGGATGGAGGGTACCCTCTACAATGAAGCCGATCCTGCGGACTGCATTACGTTCGAGGATGTGGAGTTCCGGTTGTGGCGTTGATAGCGGATCTTGGATGAGCCGGGTGCGGTTTTTGCGTATGGAGCACAAAATACAGACGGGGTTTGGACATTTGCAAAATATTACATAGTTTTGTCTGCCCTATGGCATCGACGGACAAATAGACGATAAAAATAGAACGTATGAAATGCATTCATGTGATTACTCCGGTAAAGGATTCCATTGACCTGACCTTACAGACGGCCGAAGCCATCGTGGCATCGGACATCAAAGTGCCTTACACATATACCATCTACAACGATCTCAGTACGGCCGAAAATACAGCCCGGCTGCAGGAGGCTTCGAAGAAGATGGGGTTCAATCTGGTGAACCTCTCGGATCTGACTGACCATCCTTCGCCCAACTATCTGCTGGTGCTGCAGATGGCGCAGGAGCGCGCCATTGCCGAAGATGCCGCGCTGATTATTGTAGAGTCGGACGTGGTGGTGAAGAAGAATACGCTTCAGGCTCTGTTCGACGGCGCGCAGGAGCGCACGGACTGTGGTATAGCTGCCGCCGTCACCGTCGATGAGAAAGGCGAGATAAACTATCCCTACCTGTTTGCCAAAGGAAACGAGAATCAGGTATACCCCGAAAAGAAGCATTGCAGCTTCTGCTGCTCGCTGCTGACAGTCAACTTTCTGCGGACTTTCGACTTCCACCAGCTCGACCCGGAGAAGAACTGGCACGATGTCACCATCTCGCACCAGTCGCAGAAGGAAGGGTTCCGCAACTATCTGTTCACGACGCTTCCCGTGTGGCACCGTCCTCACAGCAGCCGTCCCTGGAAACAGTTGAAGTATAAGAATCCTTTGAAGTATTATTGGCTGAAATATACGAAAGGACTGGATAAAATCTGACGCCGGAAGGATACCTCTTTATCGGAATGTTTTCCGAAACAGGCTTCACGCCTTCACGCGTTGATAAGTGTCTGTGTGCGAACCGGATGCGGTGAAACATGACGTTGCACCGCATCCGATTCGATTCTTTCACATCAGTTGAAGCATGTAAGCATGTTTCAACGCAATCTGCTGTGCTTTAGTAGTTTGCGTTGAAACTTCACCGGAGAAAACTGTAAACAGACTGGCTCCGGACTGTTCGGATGGGGTGGTATGCAGCTTTCACTGCCTGCTGAAAAATACTTCCAAAAGCAGAAGAAAAAAAGATCGGTGAAGTAGACTGGAATCCGTCGGCTGAACCCCGTTTGTAGGACACTTGTACGGCTCGCGAACAACACTTGCACGGCTCGCGAGCCGTGCAAGTGTCCCACAAATGGAATGCAAGTGTCTCTCAGCAGGAGTCTGCCTTTTCTTCCGGTAAAATTCAGTTCCTTCGGCTTCCATATTGAAATTGTGTGGCCGGCAGGCAATGTGTTTTTTGGAAGTCTGTCAAATAATGCCTATATTTGCCGCGAATTCCGTTGTCTTGGATGCTGTGAGGCAACGCTTTGACTATAAGCTTAGGTACATTCATTATGATAAAAGATAAGGGGAAGGTTTCCGCTCTATATCGTTTTCTTCATCCGAGGGTATTGACCATTCATCCGGACTATAAAAGTCTGGAGCCGTTTATATTGTCGTTGCCTATGCGCTTTCGTCGGAACGAAGGCGTGGTGATACACAGAGGGCGGAACGAACTGCGTCGTATGGAATACGGAGGAGTCACCTATGTGGTGAAGTCCTTTCATCAGCCCAATTGGCTCAACCGTGTGATTTATGGCGTGTTTCGCGCTTCCAAGGCCAAACGTTCTTTCCTTTATGCCGATGCGTTCCTGAAGCTGGGAGTAGGCACCCCACAGCCCGTCGGAAGTATGGACCAGCGTCAGGGGCTGTTGTTTGACAAGAGTTACTACGTCAGCTGTCTGTCCGACTGTCCTTACGTATATTCCGATCTTTTTGTGCAGAAATTCGAGTGCGAAGAGAAAGTGTTGCGCGAAATCGGACGGGTGACTGCCATTCTGCACGAAAACGGATATGCCCACAAAGACTATGGCCGCGGCAACATTCTGTTCCGCCCCATGCCCGACGGTTCGGCCAAGATAGAGATAGTCGACCTGAACCGTATGTACATCGGGCACATCGGCCTGCGGCGCGGATGCCGTAACTTCGAACGCTTGCCCGCTACTCCGGAAATGCACCGCCTGATGGCCGAAGAATATGCCAAGGTGCGGGGCTTCGATGCCGAGAAATGCTTTCAGTTGATTTCCTACTATCGGCGGCTTCAGACCGAAAAGGGAGGAGAACTCTATTAAACAAGAATCCTTTAAAACAAGAATCTGCTATGAACATTATCGCTGTGGTCGTGACGTACAACCGTCAGGAACTCCTGAAGAGAAACATTCATTGTTTGCGGCAGAACAAGCCGCTTACTTCTATCATAGTGGTAAACAACGGCAGCACCGACGGCACTGCCGCATGGCTCGACCAGCAGAGCGACCTGACCGTCATCCATCAGTCCAACGTAGGAGGTTCGGGCGGTTTTTATACCGGCATGCAACGTGCTTATCAGCAAGGAGCCGACTGGGTGTGGTGCATGGACGATGATGTATTCCCGCGGGCCGACTGTCTGGAACATCTTCTGGCCGAAGTCGGGCGAAAAGACGTAGGTATTCTGGCGCCCCGCCGCTTGATGGAGGGAAAAATCTTCACCCATGATTTTCAGGAATACAACCTGACCAATCCTTTTTCTTCGATGTACGGCAAGAAACTGTCGAAGCAGACCATAACCGCTCCTACCGAGGTAAAAGGCACCGCCTTCGAAGGTCCCTTTATCCGCCGGGAAGTGATCGAAAAAATCGGCTTGCCCAACAAGGAACTTTTTATCTTCTGCGACGATACCGACTATTGCCTACGTACCGTGTTGGCAGGATTCAAGATACTCTACGTACCCTCGGCCCTGATGGATAAGGAAAAGTTCTTCTCGAACGACACGTGGAGTGAACGCAGCAAGAAAAAGAAATGGAAACGATACTACCAGGTGCGCAATTCCACGTACCTGAACCATCACTACGGACGCAACTGGGCCGTCAGGTATCTTCGTGGTTTCAACGGAGTGATAGGCTATATACTGGTGGCATTCTTCACCTGCCCCTTCTCCGATGCCTGGCAGTGGGGCGACATTGCCCACCTGTGGAAAGCCTATTGCGACGGACTGCACGAGCGTCTGGGGATTATGAACAGGTAGTATGGCAAACAGAACCAATTATACATATATAATAGAAGCAGACAATTATGAGACTGATAAAAATGACAGGCGGACTGGGTAACCAGATGTTTATCTACGCCTTTTATTTGCGAATGAAGAAGCGCTATCCCAGGGTGCGCATTGACCTTTCGGACATGGTGCACTATCATGTTCATCATGGTTACGAGATGCATCGCGTCTTCAATCTGCCGCATACGGAATTCTGCATCAACCAACCGTTGAAAAAGGTGATTGAGTTTCTGTTCTTTAAGAAGATATACGAGCGCAAGCAGGACCCCAACAGTCTGCGGGCATTCGAAAAGAAATACCTGTGGCCGCTGCTCTATTTCAAAGGCTTTTATCAGTCCGAGCGCTTCTTTGCTGATATAAAGGATGAGGTGCGCAAGGCTTTTACCTTCGACAGTAGCAAGGTGAACGCCCGCAGTGCCGAATTGCTTCGCCGGCTGGATGCCGATGCGAATGCCGTTTCGCTGCACATCCGTCGGGGCGACTATCTGCAACCGCAACACTGGGCCACTACAGGCAGTGTCTGTCAGCTTCCCTATTATCAGAATGCTATAGCCGAGATGAACCGCAGGGTGGCTGCACCTTCGTATTATGTATTCTCCGACGATATAGCCTGGGTGAAGGAGAACATCCCTTTGCAGAATGCCGTTTACATCGACTGGAACAAGGGAGAAGAAAGCTGGCAGGACATGATGCTGATGAGCCATTGTCGCCACCACATCATCTGCAACAGTACTTTCAGCTGGTGGGGAGCCTGGCTCGACCCGCACGAGGATAAGATTGTGATTGTCCCGAACCGCTGGTTCCAGCATTGCGAGACACCGAACATCTATCCGGCAGGCTGGGTGAAAGTGGCGATTAATTAACAAATCTGATAGACTATGAACATGTATTTTCTGAAAAAGGTAGGACTGGCTCTTGCCGAGAGCTTCGGAGGCTTCCGGCTGACACCTTCGCCGCGGCTGGTGATGACGCTGCTGGTGAAGAACGAGGAAGATGTACTGGAAGACAATCTTCTGTTTCATAAAGCCATGGGGGTAGATTGTTTCATCATCACCGACAACAATTCTACCGACCGTACGCCGGACATCATCCGCAAGTATCAGGAGAAAGGCTGGGTAAAGGAAGTCATCTGGGAAAAGGCTACCAACTATAAGCAGAAAGTATGGGTGGACCGCATGATATGGAAAGCAAAGACGGTGTACAAGGCCGACTGGGTGATCAATGCCGATGCCGATGAGTTGTGGTACTCACCTTCGGGTAACCTGAAGAATGATTTGTCGGCTACCCACTCCAATGTGCTGAGGTGCGAGGTGCGCAGTGTCTATCCGGAAGAAGACAAGCCTTTCTGGCAGTGGAACAAGATGGTAAAGACCGTTTCGCAACCCGAACAGTATGACCTGTCGCTCTATTCGCTGTTCGACCATCAGAACAAGAAAGTGATTCACCGTACCAAGTGTTACCTGCAGATTTCGATGGGCAACCACAAGGTAACCATGTTTCCCCGCCGTTCGGAACTAGGGAAAGTACACGTCTATCATTACAACATCCGTGGCAAGCGTCACTTCATGGAGAAAATGATCAACGGAGGCAAGCAGCTCGAACAGAACCCCAGCAAGCATGGCGGATGCCATTGGCGTTACTTCTACCAGATGTACAAAGAAGGTAAGCTGGAGATGGAGTATGGCCGTGTGATCGGTACACCTGTGTACGACCGTTTGTGCAAGGATGGCTTTATCTATGTAGACAATACCATTCCCGACTTCTTCAGAAAGATGAAATTGGACCGGAACGAGTAGAGCTGCTTATTGCTGGCTGCGCCACAAACTCAGTGCCGCAGCGATTGTATCATCCATGTCAGCATAGGTGTATTGGGCCAGGCGACCGCCGAACAGCACGTCGGGTGTTTGTCGGGCCATGGACTGATAGCGGGCAAAGATTTCGTTGTTGGCCGAGGTGTTGACGGGATAATAAGGTTCCTTGCCGGGCGTGTAACTGTCAGGGTATTCGTAGGTGATGACGGTATCGGGCTGTTGGCCGAACTCGAAATGCTTGTGCTCGATGATGCGTGTGTAGGGCGTTTCGCGGTCGGTATAGTTGACCACGGCGTTTCCTTGGAAGTTGGCGACGCCCTCCAGCAGTTTGTGTTCGAAGCGCAGGCTGCGGTACTCCAAGTGTCCGCAGGCATAGTCGAAGTAAGCATCAATGCATCCGGTGTAGAGGGTACGGTGAACCAGTGCGGAAAGTTCGGCACGGTGCTCCAGATAGTCAACACCTGTACGTACTTCGACACCTTCGAGCAGCAATCCGATGAGGCGGTTGTAGCCTCCGTAAGGGATGCCCTGATAGGGATCGTTGAAGTAATTGTTGTCGAAGGTGAAGCGGAAAGGAAGCCGCTTGATGATGAAGGCCGGCAGTTCGGTAGCGGCACATCCCCATTGCTTTTCGGTATATCCTTTCACTAAATACTGGTAGATGTCATTGCCACATAGTCTGAGGGCTTGCTCCTCCAGATTGCGGGGCTGGCTGATGTGGGCATAGGCGGCGCACTGTTCCTGCAGTTTGGCTTGCGCTTCGGCAGGTGTGCGTACTCCCCATAGCTGGTAGAAGGTGTTCATGTTGAAGGGCAGGTTGTAGAGCTTCCCTTGATAGTTGGCTACGGGAGAGTTGGTGTATCGGTTGAACTCGACCAGACGATTGACGTATTGCCACACCTCCTTGTTGTCGGTATGGAAGATGTGGGCGCCGTACTTGTGCACGTTGATGCCTGCCACTTCCTCGCAATAGATGTTTCCTCCGGTGTGGGGGCGTTTCTCTATCACTAAACAGCGTTTTCCGGCCTTGTGGGCTTCGTGGGCAAAGACGGCTCCGAAGAGTCCGCTTCCTACAATCAGGTAATCGTATTGTTTCATTCGTCGGTCAGTTTTAGGCGGTTGTTTGTCGCGAAGGCCGGAGGACCTTCACGGTGTTCAGCAGGCGAAGGTGGCTTCCAGGTGGTTCACCAGCTCCATCTGGTCGGAACTGAACTTGCGGGCAAAGAGCTTGTCGGACTGTACCAGTTCGTCGTAGTCGCGCTTCTTCCACACGTAGGGTCCTCCGCGGTGCCAGTCGATGAGGCGCATGTTGCCGGCTGCTTCGTCCTCGGGCCGGTAGATGTTTTTCCGGAAGGGGGAGTTCCACAGAACGGTCTGGATGAATATCTCGTCGGGGCACAGGGTGTATTTGAACCGTTTCAGTACGAAGGCTTTCTCCTTGAGCAGATATTGGCAGAAGTCGTTGGTGATGCTGAACCATTGCGAGCCTTTCTGGAAGCCGACTTCGTGCTTGCGGCGGAAGTGGAGCAGCTTTTGCAGGATGAGTACAAAGTTGTAGAAAGGCATGGTAAAGGCGTGCCAGCGGTCGTTGGGGCGCAGACTCTTGGTGAAGAGGTAGTAGCGCGATACTTTCCGTTCGAGGTCTTTCTGGTGTTCGGGGCTGTGCCAGTATTCCACAAATTCCTGTCCGGCGTGGCGGTCGAAGAAGTCGTGGATGTAGTTCTGGCTTTTCAGTGGCAGGTCCACTCCGGAGAGCAGGTGGTAATAAGCGTATGTACCGTTTGCGGAAGCTGTTTCCAGCAGGATAAATTCGGCTTCGACCAGGCTGATGTCTCCCCAATACAGCTTGATGGGATTGGGGATGATGTAGAGCTTGGCTCTGCTCAGTTCGTAATGATGCATACTTTTCCGCAGGTTGCGCGAGCGCCGGTCGATGTAGAGGTAGATGTCGTTACGCTCATCGTCGAGCATCGACAGCAAGGTCCTCAGCACGGGGTACTCATTGTGTGCGATGATTAAATAAGCATGTTTGTTTTGAAGAGACATTAGGCGTTAATTTTTAGATGTTTAGGTTTAGGTTGCAAAGTTACATGTTTTTTTTGTTTACAACCTAATATTTGCCAAAAAAAAGTTAATATTTTTGTTTCGCCCGGCTTCAGCTTCGTTTGGGGCCGTTCTGGGGCGGTTTTAAAGGACACTTGTGCGGCTTATGAGAGACACTTGCACGGCTCGCGAGCAACACTTGTACGGCTCACGAGCAACACTTGTACGGCTCACGAGCAACACTTGCACGGCTCGCGGCACTTTTTATCGTGTCTGTAGATGGCTGATAATCAGACTCTGTCCCGCTTCATGTCGGGCACCCACGGCCAGACGAGTCGCAGCAGTTGGGCCACGTGTGCCAGACGTCCTTCGGTGGGACCGGCGTTCAGCTTCGACTTCAGGTAGGCATGCAGTTCGTGCTTGCCTTCGGGCGTCAGGGGCAGTCTGCCGATGCGGTTGTAGAGGATGCCGTGGCGTATGACCCGTTTGCAACGTCCTATTTCGGGGAGTTGCTGCTCCATCTGGGCCACGATGTCGATGTCTTCCTTTTTCCCGCCTCCGTTTTGTTCGGCCTTTACGGTCACCTTCTGCATGTGTTGGCGGAAGTTGTTCAGGTCGGTGTAGACTTCGGCCACGTCGCCCGTCAACGTCATGCGGAACCAGAAGAGCCAGTCGCCGCTGTAGCGCATGCGGATGCAGTCGTGCAGGTCGATGCGTCGCAGGTGGCCGGCGCGCGAAAGGACGGCACTGGCGTTGGCTATGTAGTTGCGCCAGTACAGGTTGTGCGCGGCAAACCGCCGTCCGTCGATGACGGAATGTTTCTCGGGCAGACTTAGTTTGCGGCTGCCCCACTGGTTGATGTCGTGGTGCAGGTCGTTTCCGTCTTCGTCGATGAGGCGTGAGCCGGTGTAGCACAGTGCGGCCTGCGGATGGCGGTCGAGCACGGCCACGGTGGTGGCCAGAAAGTCGGGCTGGGCCGTGTCGTCGCTTTCGGCTATCCAGATGTATTCGCCCTGCGCCAGGCCGATGCCTTTCTGCCATTGCAGGAAGGGGCTGCCGGTGTTGCGGTCGTTCAGCACGATGTGACTGACGTGCGGATTGTCGGCGTACGATTGCAGCAGTTCGGCGCTGTTGTCGGTCGAACAGTCGTCCAGCAGAATCAGCTCGAAGTCCTGAAAGGTCTGGTTCAGGATGGAGTCGATGCGCGCTTTCAGGTAGCGGGCATGGTTGTAGTTGGGGAGGATGACGCTGACTTTGGGGGGCATGTTCACTGATTCGTTCGGTTGATTGATAAATATGTGCAAATATACATTTTTTTTGCCTTGCCTCCAATGTGCGGTCGGTTTTTGTGCGCTGTAGGCTTCTGAAGGCGGCTTCGGAAGCAAGGCCGTCGCTTCTGGCGGCATAAAATTGTGTATTCTATTTTTTTTCTCTACTTTTGTCAACTAAACATTAGCTATGAGAATGGAGACAGTGGCAATTATCATACCGGCTTACAAAGCCAGTTTCTTGCGCCAGACCTTGGAGTCGGTGGCAGCGCAGACGTGTCGCGACTTCAGGGTGTATATAGGAGATGATAAAAGTCCTGAAGATCTGCAGACCATTGTGCGCGCCTATGCAGACAAGATGCCCATCGTTTACCGCCGTTTCGACGAGAATCTGGGAGGCACCGACCTCGTTGCCCACTGGGAACGTTGCATCCGCCTGTCGGACGAACCGTTGGTCTGGCTTTTCTCCGACGACGACCTGATGCCCTCTGATGCGGTAGAGCGCATTCTGGCTGCTTGGAACACAAGGGGTTCCGAACTCTTTTTCGCCCGTTTCCCGCTGTCGGTAGTCGATGCCGACGGACATCTGAAGATGTCTAATCCTGCACTTACAGATCGAGTGATATCCGGTTACGAGTTTCTGTTGGACAAGTTGTCCGGCCGGATCAGTTCGGCTGCCTGCGAGTATGTTTTCAGCCGCAAGCTGCTGGATGAGGCAGGGGGCTTTGTCCACTTCCCGGTGGCCTGGTGCTCGGACGATGCCACGTGGGCCAGGTTGGCCGACTGTGCGGGCGGCATGTCTCCGCTGCCGGGGCAGGCAGTCAGGTGGCGCAATGCTGACGGAAAGAACATCAGCAACTCCACCCGCTTCGATCGGGAGAAGCTGAAGGCTACGGCCCGGTTTGTGCGCTGGATTGCCGACAACTATCCGCAACAGCGTCGTGACAGGGAGTTGCATCGTGCGCTGGCCGTCTATCTGCATACCATTCTGACATGTTCCGTGGGGCGGCGCTACACCCGTGCCGACGTGTGGATGCTGGTACGCGAGCTTCGTCTTTTCTCCTTGCGGCTGGCTGCGAAAGTGGGGCTTCGTCACTTCAGGTTCTGACCGTCATTTCTGTTTTTGTATTTCTCATGTAAAATTCTGCATTGACCTATATCCTTTATATAATAATGAAAAAAATTTTGTTTATCATCCCTTATGTTCCCTATCCGTTGAATTCCGGAGGAAATCAGGCTTTCTTTAACATGGTGGACTATATCCGCCGACAGATGTCGGTTTCATTACTGCTTTATCCCGATTCGGACAGGAACGAAGCCAATCTGGAACAACTGAAGAAAGTCTGGCCCGACGTGGACTTCTACGTCTTTACGCGCGACATGGCCAAGCCTGCCGTCCGCCATCCGTTCTACTATAAGTGGCTGGGGAAGGCAAAGGCATCGCTCACCCGTAAGATGCGTCGGCAGTTGCTGGCGAGCGAAACGCAGGATCTGGTGCGCAAGAAGTCCACACTATGGAAGTCGATGCCCGGTCTGCTCGATTCTGCCTATATGGATTATGTGGTCGAGGTGGCCGGCCGCGGATTCGACATCATTCAGGTAGAGTTTTACGAACTGATAGAGTTGGGCTATCTGCTGCCCCGCGACGTGCCTACCGTCTTTGTCCATCACGAAATCAGGTTTATACGCAACCAGAACGAGATGGCACTGTTCGAGGACGTCACCCCGCAGGAGCGGATGCTCTACGAGATGGCTAAGGACTTTGAGTGCATGGCCCTGAAGCAGTTCAGCCACATCGTTACGCTGACCGACACCGATGCCCGCATCCTTTCCGACCTGACAGGCTGCTCCGAGCGCATCTGTACCTCGCCGGCCATTGTCCGGATGCCCGACCGGAAAGACATGAAAGACTTTCTGCCAGCCACCGACCGCCTTACGTTTGTAGGAAGCGAAGACCATTTCCCCAATCTGGATGCCGTAGACTGGTTCTGCCGCGAGGTGATTCCCTGCCTGCGTCGGCGTGGACTGAAGTTCAGGGTGCAGGTCGTGGGTCAATGGCACGGCGATCGCATCAAGGAGCTTTGTGCTGCGTGTCCGGAGCTGGAACTGCCGGGATTTGTGGAAGACCTTCACGAATACCTGCGGGGAAGCGTTTTCCTGGTGCCCATACGCATAGGTAGCGGCATGCGGATGAAGATTCTTGACGCCATAGCTTCCCGGGCCCCCATAGTTACCACGACCAAGGGCTGCGAGGGGCTGGATTTCGTATCGGGTACCGAGTGCCTGGTAGCCGACGATGCCGAAGCATTTGCCGAATCGGTTGTCAGACTGTTGGGCGATGTTCCCGGGCAGGAACGTATGGCCATGCAGGCCGAAGAAAAGCTGTCCCGTATTTACGACCCAGCCAGGATGCTGGATCGGCGAATGGCCGTTTATAAGGAAATCCTGTCGTAGAACTTGATATAGCGTGTTTTCTTTGTATCTTTGCAACTTCAAATCAATTAATTTCACATAATGAAGGAATTCATACAGTTGATGAGGCGTTTCGTCTCGCCTTACAAGAAGTACATCGGTTGGGCCATCCTGCTCAACATCCTGTCAGCCGTGTTCAATGTCTTCTCGTTCACCATCCTGATTCCCATCCTGAACATCCTCTTTAAGACGGGAGCCAACGACCAGGTGTACCACTTCATGGAATGGGGCAGCGGAAGCCTGAAGGACGTAGCCATGAACAACTTCTACTACTACGTCACCGAACTGATAGCCACGCGCGGTCCCGTGATGACACTGGTGTTCATGGGTCTCTTTCTGGCCTTCATGACGTTACTTAAGACATCCTGCTACTTTGCCTCGTCGGCCGTGATGATACCCCTGCGCACGGGCGTGGTACGCGACATCCGTGTGATGGTTTACTCCAAGGTGATGCGCCTGCCGCTGGGCTTCTTCTCCGAAGAGCGTAAGGGCGACATCATTGCCCGCATGAGCGGTGACGTGGGCGAGATTGAAAACTCCATCACCAGTTCGCTGGACCTGCTGATGAAGAACCCCATCCTCATTATTCTTTACTTCAGCACATTGATCATTACCAGCTGGGAGCTGACCCTCTTCACCGTCCTCGTGCTGCCCGGCATGGGCTGGCTGATGGGCAAGGTGGGCAAGAAGCTGAAACGCCAGTCGCTCGACGCCCAGGCCAAGTGGAGCAACACCATGTCGCAGCTGGAGGAGACTTTGGGCGGACTACGCATCATCAAGGCTTTCATTGCCGAGGACAAGATGATACGCCGCTTCACCAAGTGTAGCGACGAGGTGCGTGTAGCTACCAATAAGGTGGCCACCCGTCAGGCATTGGCGCACCCCATGAGCGAGTTCCTCGGCACGCTGCTCATCGTGCTCGTCCTCTGGTTTGGCGGTATGCTGATTCTGCGCGACGGTTCTACCATCGAGGCTCCTACGTTCATCTTCTACATGGTAATCCTGTACAGCATCATCAATCCGCTGAAGGAGTTTGCCAAAGCCGGCTACAACATTCCTAAGGGACTTGCCTCCATGGAGCGTGTGGACAAGATACTGAAGGCCGAGAACCCCATCAAGGAACCTGCCCATCCGAAAACGCTGACCGGTCTGCACGACAAGATCGAGTTCCGCGACGTCTCCTTCAGCTACGGTACGCGCGAAGTGCTTCATCACATCAACCTTACGGTGCCGCGGGGCAAGACCATCGCCCTGGTGGGACAGTCGGGTTCGGGTAAATCCACGCTGGTCGATCTGTTGCCCCGTTACCACGATGTGCAGTCGGGTGAAATCCTGATTGACGGCATCAACATCAAGGATGTGCGCATCGCCGACCTGCGTGGACTGATTGGCAACGTCAATCAGGAGGCCATCCTCTTCAACGACTCCTTCTTCAACAACATTGCCTTCGGCGTGGAGAACGCCACGATGGAGCAGGTCATCGAAGCGGCCAAGATAGCCAATGCCCACGACTTCATCATGGAGACCGAGCACGGCTACGATACCAACATCGGCGACCGCGGCGGCAAGCTCTCCGGCGGACAACGCCAGCGCGTCAGCATCGCCCGCGCCATCCTGAAGAATCCGCCCATCCTCATCCTCGACGAGGCTACGTCGGCACTCGACACCGAGAGCGAACGTCTGGTGCAGGAGGCACTGGAGCGACTGATGAAGACGCGCACCACCATCGCCATCGCCCACCGTCTGTCCACCATCAAGAACGCCGACGAAATCTGCGTCCTCTACGAGGGACAGATTGTGGAACGCGGCACGCACGACGAGCTCCTCGCCAAGAACGGATATTACAAGCGCCTGAACGACATGCAGTCGCTGAACTGATACGATGACAAGTTGGCGAGTAGACAAGGGGAATTGGATTGTTGCCTCAGTCCCTTTCCTCTTTTCCTTGTCCCCTTGTCAACTTGTCCCCTTGTCCCCTCGTCAACTCATTAACTCATTTCTTGTCAACTAACACTAACCATACGCCTATGTTAACCGATTTCGATTACACTCTGCTTCCTGAGAATTATACCCTTTGTCTGCACGATGCTTGCCCCCGTGCCAAGGAATGCTTGCGCCGCGCCATAGCCGAAGGTGTTCCGGCGGCTCATACTTCTATCCGCGTCTTTTCGCCTGCTGCAGCCCGCCAGATGGCCGCTGCGGGATGCACGTATTTCCGTCCCATCCGGAAAGTGCGCTATGCACGAGGCATCGAAGCCGTGCTGAAACAGTTTGAAAAACTGCCTTACCGGGAAGCCCGTATGGCTCGTGCTACCCTTTACAGTTTTTTCGGGCGGAATATGTTCTACCGTATACGCCACGGCGAGCGCTTTGTTTTCCCCGAGGAGCAGGAAAAGATTGCCGCACTCTTCCGTCGGGTTGGTCTGAAGGAAGAGCCGCAGTTCGACGAATATATCGAGCGTTACGACTTGCGCTAGTCACTGCCGCGCCATTCCCGACTCTTTTTGCCGGACAATGCCTAAGGTTTTGTTCTTTCTCATAGCTATGAGAAAGGAATTCTCATGCTTATGAGAACGACATTCTCATACCTATGAGAAAACTGTTCTCATGCCTATGAGAAGAGAGAAAACAAACTGGAGTGTTGGCGGAAGGCTTAAGGGAGAGGAGACGGAAAGAAGCAGATAGAATTTGTATATTACGGAGGTTAATTTTAAAAAACGAAATAATGAAGGATCTGTTCTTACTAAAGTTTATTCGCATGAATAAGTTGATATCTACTGTCTTAGCTTTGTTGCTGTGTGTCTCGATTGAGGGAGTGGCGCAGTCTTTGCTTCCCGATTTTCACAAATATGCCCGTTTTGCCGGGCGCGCTACAGGATTTGTGGTTAAGACTCCAGACGGATTTGAGGTTGTGCAGCAGGGACAGGATGCCTGTTGGACACCTGAGGAGCGTAAAGCGGGCGGAGTGACACCTTTCTACAACTATATGCTGTTGTCTGACGACGAGGAATGTGTGGCCTTTTATCCGGATGTCTCGGCTTTGACCCTTGCCTGGTTGGGAGGGGCGAAGACTGAACCGGATTACATAAAGCAGGCCGTCGAGTCTGGCACAAGGGAAGGGCTGACGGTGTATGCGGCTTCCGATGCCGACCAGGAATTTGGGGCTGATTCCGTCTGGCTTTTCGAGAAAAACCTGTCCGAAGCCGTGCGTGGCAGATACGCTTATTCGGCCGAGTGGTATGCCATTAAGGACGGACGCCCCTGCCTGTTTCTGATGTGCGTACTGACCGCAGACGGGCTGAAGCGCAAAGAGGTCTATTTCGAACGGCTTTATCGTTCGCTAGGATATAAAAGGAAGTGGACATACAGTCAGGAAGTCTTTGACCGTGAGACTTTGCGTCTGCACACGAAGAAGTAAGACTGCATTACCCTTTCCGCCCGAAGTCCGCCGGAATCTCGCCCCACAGCTCGGTTTCCCATTTCAGTATCGGCGTGGAGTACGTATTTTCGTGTAGCCATTTCTCGGCACGCTCTATCAGTTGGAAGAGGGCTTCGGTACGGGGCTCGCGGGGCAGCTTGGTTTTGCATTGCTTCTGCCGCACCCAGGCGATGGCGTTGCGGCTGTCGCTGTAGATGGGCATGTCTATTCCTTTCTGCTTCAGCAGGGCAAGGCCGTGGACAAGGGCAAGGAATTCGCCGATGTTGTTCGTGCCGTAGACGGGTCCGAAGTGGAACACTTGCTGCTGCGAGGCCACGTGTACGCCGCGGTACTCCATCTGTCCCGGGTTGCCGCTACAGGCAGCGTCGACAGCCAGGCTGTTCTCTATCACCTCCGGCGGCAGTTCTCCTGTGGCTGCGGCGGCTTTCCGCGGCTGTTCTGTACCGGTGGCTTTCTGCCCGATGTAGTCGTAAGGTGAAGATGCGAAAGCCAGTTCGGCTTCCTCCATCGTGTCGAACGACTTGAACCGCGCACCCTCGTATCCGTTGGTCTGAAGCTGGCAGTCTGTCCAGTTGTCGTAGATGCCGGGCGTGACGCCTGCCCATACGACGTAGTATTTCTGTTTCTTTTTCATGCGGCAAAGGTACAAATATTTCTTGTTTTCCCTCTTGTACATTGCAGAATTGCTTACCTTTGTTAAGTTTTTGAGTTCTTGAGTTTTTAAGTTTATAAGTTTGTAACTTTGTAAGTTAATTCAGCGTGTAGACTCAACCCCCTTAAGAACTCAAGAACTTATAAACTTAAATACTCAAAAACTCAAAATAACATGATACGTATATTCCTGACCGGCTATATGGGTGCCGGAAAGACAACCTTGGGCAAGGCTTTCGCCCGCGAGCTGCATGTACCGTTCATCGACTTGGACTGGTACATCGAGGAACGTTTCCATAAATCCATTCCCGAACTGTTTCGCGAGCGGGGCGAGGACGGCTTCCGCGAACTGGAGCGCTCGATGCTGCACGAAGTAGGCGAGTTCGAGGATGTTGTCATCTCTACCGGCGGCGGTACGCCCTGCTTCTTCGACAACATGGACTACATGAACCGTCAGGGACAGACGGTGCTGCTCGACGTTCATCCCGACATCCTGTTCCGTCGTCTGCGTGTGGCTACGCAGCAGCGGCCCATTCTGCAAGGCAAAACCGACGACGAACTGCGCTCGTTCATCGTCAAGGCACTCGGCGAACGCGAACCCCATTACTCGAAGGCCCGTTACCGTTTTGATGGCGGACGGCTGGAAAGCCGGCGTCAGATAGCCGAGTCTGTGCAACAGTTGCGTAACCTGTTGGGGCTATAATCCCTTGTAAATGTGTATTTCTGGGCAAAAGATGCAGGGGGTGTCATATTTATGCTTATTTTTGCACTTCCTAATTGATTGTTGCAGTCCCGCATTCCCTTCCATGCGAAGAAGCAGATGCGGGCGCGTGTATTCATTAATTTTAATCTGTAAATAGAAGACAAGTCGATGAGAAAATGGCGTATTGAAGATTCTGAAGAGCTGTACAACATCACCGGTTGGGGCACTTCGTACTTTGGTATCAACGAAAAGGGACATGTGGTGGTAACGCCGCGCAAGGACGGTGTAGCCGTCGATCTGAAGGAACTGGTAGACGAACTGCAGTTGCGCGATGTGACTGCTCCCATGCTGGTACGTTTTCCCGATATTCTGGACAACCGCATCGAGAAGGTGTCCTGCTGCTTCAAGAAGGCAGCCGAGGAATACGGCTACAAGGGCGAGAACTTTATCATCTATCCCATCAAGGTCAACCAGATGCGACCCGTAGTCGAGGAAATGATCAATCACGGAAAAAAGTTCAACCTTGGACTGGAGGCCGGCTCCAAACCCGAACTGCACGCCGTGATCGGAGTCAACACCGACCCTGACTCGCTGGTAGTGTGCAACGGTTACAAGGACGAAAACTTCATCGAACTGGCCCTGCTGGCACAGAAGATGGGCAAACGCATCTATCTGGTGGTAGAAAAGCTGAACGAACTGAATCTCATCGCCAAGATGGCCAAACAGCTGAAGGTACGCCCCAACATCGGTATCCGCATCAAGCTGGCTTCCAGCGGAAGCGGCAAGTGGGAGGAGAGCGGCGGCGACGCCAGCAAGTTCGGCCTGACTTCGAGTGAACTGCTCGAAGCACTCGACTTCCTCGAAGCACGCGAGATGAAGGACTGCCTGAAGCTGATACACTTCCACATCGGCAGCCAGATCACCAAGATACGCCGCATCAAGAACGCCCTGCGCGAAGCTTCGCAATTCTACGTGCAGTTGCACAAGATGGGCTTCAACATCGAGTTTGTTGATACCGGCGGCGGTATGGGCGTGGACTACGACGGTACCCGCTCTTCGAACAGCGAAAGCTCGGTCAACTACTCCATTCAGGAATACGTGAACGACGTTGTTTCGACCTTTGTCGATGCAGCCGACAAGCACGGTTTCCCTCATCCGAACATCATCACCGAAACCGGACGCAGCCTGACGGCCCACCACTCGGTACTTATCTTCGAGGTGCTCGAAACAGCCTCCCTGCCGCAGATGGACGATGAATGGGAACCGGACGAGAATGCGCACGAACTGGTGAAAGAACTTTATGCCATCTGGGACAACCTGAACCAACGCAGCATGCTGGAACCCTGGCACGATGCGCAGCAGATACGTGAGGAGGCACTCGACCTCTTCAGCCACGGCATTGTAGACCTGAACACCCGTGCCCAGATCGAGAAACTGTACTGGAGCATCTGTCGTGAAATCAACTCCATTGCCAGTGGCATGAAGCACTGTCCCGACGAGTTCCGCAAACTGAGCAAACTGCTGGCCGACAAGTATTTCTGCAACTTCTCCCTGTTCCAGTCATTGCCCGACTCGTGGGCCATCGACCAGATGTTCCCCATCATGCCTATCCAGCGTCTGGACGAGAAACCCGACCGCGAAGCTACCATTCAGGACATGACGTGCGACTCGGACGGAAAGATTGCCAACTTTGTCAGCTCGCGCCCCGACGCTACAACCCTGCCGCTCCACTCGCTGCGCAACAACGAGCACTACTACCTGGCCGTCTTCCTGGTAGGAGCTTATCAGGAGATTCTGGGCGACATGCACAATCTGTTCGGCGATACGAATGCTGTACACGTTTCTGTCAACTCCAAGGGATACACCATCGACCAGCTGATTGACGGTGAAACAGTGGCCGAAGTGCTGGACTATGTGCAGTACAATCCCAAGAAACTGGTGCGCAAGCTCGAAACCTGGGTGACACAGTCTGTGAAGGAAGGCCGCATCTCGCTCGAAGAAGGCAAGGAATTCCTGGCCAACTACCGTTCGGGCCTGTACGGATATACCTATTTGGAATAAAAAACTTTTTCACCACAGAGGACACAGCGTTTCACAGAGTTTTTCCCTCTCTGTGTTCTTCTGTGTCCTTTGTGGTGAACTATTTATATAAAGGAATATGAAAGAGAAACTGACACTGATCAAAGTAGGAGGAAAAATAGTAGAAGAGGAAGCCACCCTCCAGGCACTGCTGAGCGACTTTGCCGCCATCGAAGGCCGCAAGGTGCTGGTGCACGGCGGCGGACGTTCGGCAACGAAGCTGGCTGCCCGCCTTGGCATCGAAAGCCAGATGGTGAACGGGCGCCGCATCACCGATGCCGAAACACTGAAGATAGTAACCATGGTCTATGGCGGACTGGTGAACAAGAATATCGTAGCCCGCTTGCAGGCATGCGGTGTCAATGCACTGGGACTGACAGGTGCTGACATGGACGTCATCCGTTCGGTGAAGCGCCCTGTGAAAGACGTGGACTACGGCTTTGTAGGCGATGTGGAACGGGTAGATGCAACCCTGCTGGGCGACCTCATTGCGAAGGGAGTCGTGCCGGTGATGGCACCGCTGACTCACGACGGTTGCGGCAACATGCTCAATACCAACGCCGACACCATTGCCGGCGAGACAGCCAAGGCTCTGGCACAGCTGTTCGACGTCACGCTGGTCTACTGCTTTGAGAAGCGCGGTGTGCTTCGCGACGAGAACGATGACGACAGTGTCATTCCCCAAATCACCCGTGCCGACTTCGAACAGCTAGTGGCCGACGGTGTGGTGCAGGGTGGTATGATTCCCAAGCTGGAGAACGCTTTCGAGGCACTCCGTGCAGGCGTGTCGCAGGTCATCATCACGCAGGCATCGGCCATTAATACGCCGGGCGAGGGTACCCGTATCATCCGATAATCGGGAAAAAACATATTTTTTCAGAAAAAAACAGGGGTCGGCTGTAACTTTCGGCCGACTTAACCGTCAATGTAAATAGAGATGCAAGAAATCAGTTTTCGTAATGACATTCTTCCGCTGAAAGATAAACTCTTCCGACTGGCTCTGCAGATTGTTTTCGACAGGGCCGAGGCTGAGGATGTTGTACAGGAAACGCTGATTCGGGTATGGAACAAGCGCGACGAGTGGACGCAGTTCGGGTCGATAGAGGCATATTGCCTGACAGTAGCCAGAAACCTCGCCATCGACCGCAGCGAAAAGAAAGACGCGCAAACGGTGCAACTGACACCGGAACTGGAGCAGACTCCCGACGCATCGAGCCCCTACGACAGACTGGTGACAAAGGACCGCATGGCACTGGTGCACCGCCTGATCGGCGAACTTCCCGAAAAACAACGGCAAATCATGTTGCTGAGGGATGTAGAGGGAAAAAGTTACAAGGAAATAGCAGCAGCCTTGAACCTGACCGAAGAACAAGTGAAGGTGAACCTGTTCAGGGCGCGGCAGAAGGTAAAACAAAGATTTATAGATATTGATGGTTATGGACTCTGAACATATAGAACAACTCTTGGAGCGCTATTGGAAGTGCGAAACTTCCTTAGAGGAAGAAGCGCAGTTGCGTGCCTACTTCGCCGAAGCGGGCAACATCCCTGCACATCTGCTCCGTTACAAAGACTTGTTTGTGTACCAGCAGCTTCAGCACGATGCCCGTTTGAGCGACGATTTCGACGAGCGCGTACTGGCACAGGTCGAAGTACCGGTAGTCAAGGCACGCCGTATGTCGCTGATGTCGCGCTTTATGCCGCTGTTCAAGGCTGCCGCTGTAGTGGCCGTAGTGCTTTCGCTGGGCAACGTGATGCAGCATTCGTTCTATGACGGTAACGGGGAAATGGCCACAGCCGACACCATCGGCAAACAGATTTCCGCTCCGTCGGTAGCTCTTTCGGAGGAGACGCCGGCAACTCACGAGCAGCAGATTCTTGACAGTCTGCAGCGGGTGGAGAAGCAGGAACTGAAGAAGTAGAGTTTTTAATTTGCTTTTAAAATAACATTTTCATTTGCTTTATATATATAAATAGTTAGTGTGCTTTATTAAAAACGGAAATTTAGAAGCTGTGAAGTTTCAATTCTCTCAAAATTCTTATAGAAACTAACTAAGATAAAAGGGACGCCGCGTGATGCAGCGTCCCTTTTATTTTTCCCGACTGGGCAGAAACGGCAAAGGCTTCCTCGCGGAAGCCTTTTTGCCTGTATTGGGAAGGGCGCTCTTATTCGGGTATTTGCCACAGATTGCCTGTATTGTCGCGGAGTTTCCGGTCGGATTCTCCGCATTGTGTCTGAGATGTTTCTGTGCAGGTTTGTTCAATCTGTGGCGGCAGCTGGCGTGCACCCTTCGGAAAGAGAGAATTTATATTTGCTGTTAGAGTTTATATATGCCTTTCTTTTCAAGGTCCAGTTGCGGATTGCCTTTATAGCCGATGCCTCCGCTGCCGGCAGTGCGTGCTTTCAGGTATTCGGTGGCATGGCAGCGGATGTCGCCCGAGCCGCTGACCTGTGCCGACACGCTGCGGGCACGAAGATTGGAAACATTCAGGTCGCCCGAACCTGCCACGCTGTATTCGGCATTGTCCACACTTCCTGCGATGGTGACGGTACCCGATCCTGCTACCGAGGCATTGGCACTGGTGGCTTGGGCATCTTTTATGGTCATGTCGCCCGATCCGGCTACCGAAACCTCAAGCCGGTTGCAGCGCAGGGCGTTGGCGTCGATGTCGCCCGATCCGGCTATGGTAATGCTACAGATGTTTTCGCAGGCGATGGTGTGGGGGCTCTTGATGTCGGCCGAACCTGCCACGCTTATTCCGAAGTCGTCGGTCTTTATTCCGTTGACCAGGTTAATGTCGGCCGAACCGGCTACGCTGATCTTGTTCAGGTCGGGCGAGGTGACACGCACTTCGAGCTTGTTATAAGATATGTTGTAGCCTTTCTTGAAGCCGATGTGCAGAGTGTTGTCCTTAACGTGGATGTCGAGCAGTTCGACGATGTTGTCCGAGGTATAGACTTCTACTTTCGGTTTGCCGGACTTCTGGGTATAAGTCACGTCGGAACTTCCGCTGACGCTTATCTTCTTGAAATTGCCGGTACGGATTTCTTTGGTCACATAGTTGTTGCTACCTTTGACGCGTTTGCCGTTTCCGAAACCGTAGTTTCCGGAGAAAGAACAGGCTTGTGTGCTGATGGCCATTATGAAGACCAGAAGGATAGATGTTATTCGTTTCATATCTTTTGTTTTTAAGTGTTTCGTTTATTTGTTAGACGTAGAGCCCTGTTGAAAAGTTGCACGGTTAGCGATGTTTTTTTCAAAAAAGTTTCGTCGGTATGTGTAGGACAATTCTTGTGCCAAAAGTCTAATCGGCTGATTTGCAACAAATATCAAGAATCTACTTCTGTTCGGAAACGGACAGTTGTCCGCTTTTGCGTACTGTCTTGCGGGTGGATTGTCCGGTGGAGACGGGATGTTTGCGGGGCGGGCGACAGAGTTTGATGGAGGTTTTGTTGGTGGTTTCGGGGAATCTTTGTTCTTTTGCCTGATTAAAAATGCTGATATGACGAATCCTTATGTGATAGACGACGAACAGCTGGGGGCGCTGCTGGTGCGTGCCGATGCCCGTGCACGGCGGCTGACGTTCCGCACGAAGCCCGATGGCATACACGTGACGGTGCCGCCCGGTACGCCGCTTGTCGAGGTGAAACGCGCCATCGAGGAGTTGCGTCCCCGTCTGCTGGCAGCCCGGCAGAAACTGGCGCGTCCGCTGATCGACCTGAATTTCCGGATTGATGCCGATTACTTCCGGCTGACTTTGGTGCCCGGACGGCAGGAACGTTTCCTGTCCCGTTCTGGCGTGGGCGAGATGCAGATTGTCTGTCCGCCGGATGCCGACTTTGCCGACGAGGCTTTGCAGGCATGGCTGCGCAAGGTGATAGACGAAGCGTTGCGACGGAATGCGAAAGTGGTGCTTCCGCCGCGTTTGCAGCAGCTTGCCGCACGGAACGGGCTGACGTACAGCAGTGTGAAGATCAATTCGAGTTGCGGACGGTGGGGGAGTTGTTCGGCGCGGGGCAGCATCAACCTTTCCTTTTATCTGTTGCTCCTGCCGCGCCATCTGGTAGACTATGTGCTGCTGCACGAACTGGCTCATACGCGCGAGATGAACCACGGCCCCCGTTTCTGGGCCTTGCTGGACAGGATGACTGACGGACGGGCGCTGGCCTTGCGTCAGGAACTGCGGCAATTCCGCACGGGGCTTTGTGGCCTTGGCCGGTAGGGCGGGCGGTTTACTCCTGCGACAGCAGTTTTACTTCTTCCCCTTCTTTTTCGAAGTGGTAGTCGCCGCCTTTTTCGCTCAGTTCGAACAGGGAGAGTTTGTCGGTAGCGTTGTCTACAATCATCAGGGCGCTTTGCTCGCTGAAGCGCTTGACGGACAGGCTGAACGGCTCGGTGTCGATGGTGCGGCGTTCGAGCAGGCTGTCGTTTATCAGGATGGAGACGGAGTCGCCGGCAAATCCGTGTACCAGGGTGATGTTGTAGGTTTCGGCAAAGTAGCGTTCGCCTTCTTTCTCGCGTTGCAGGCGCATGCTCATGTAGACGAATATCACGACTACCAGGATGACGGCGAAGGCCAGAATGCCGTTGCCTATCATGAATTGCTTGTTGGTGTTCAGACGGTGTGTCATGGTTTGGATGCGTTTAGAGATAATTCTTCGCAAAGATAATTCATTTTTCGGTTTCCCCGTCGTTCCGGTCACGAAAAACATGTGGCTGGCTTGTTGCTGAATGGCGAAGGAGGCGGATGCGGAAAGTATATCGGAAGGCATTGTTTTTACCAGAAAAAGCACTCTGTTTTTCAGGTAGTTGTAGGACACTTGTGTGGCTCGCGAGCGACACTTGCACGGCTCGCGAGCCACACAAGTGTTTCTCATGAGCCACACAAGCGTTGTTCGCGGGCAATGTTTGTGTGCTATGCAGTGCGCGGCCGTTTACTTGGCAGGCGGCAGCATCCAGTCGGCACGCTTGGCGAAGTCTTCCTGAAACTGCGCGCGCCATTGGTAGACGGCCTTTCCGCCTTCGGGCGAGTCGAACCAGTGGTTCTTGTCCGCATCGGGACGGATGAACCGGCCTCCCCAGCTGGGCTGGTCGGGCTTTTCGGCATCGCTGATGCCTAAGGCGGCGCTTACGAGGTAGAGGTACGAGGGCGAGTCGCCTTCCCACACACCGGGCGTGTCGGGATAGAAACCGCTTTCGGGGTATGCCATACCCAGCAGTCCGTGGCCGCGACGGATGTGCTGGTTCACCCACTTCAGGTCGGCCACCGACGGGTCGGAACCTACGGCGTTCCAGAACATGCCCATGTAGTTCTGACGCGACATGATGGTGAACAGGCGGGGGAATGTGTCGAGCAGCCATTGTCCCGAGCCGTCTTGCAAGGCTATCATGTAGACGCGTACTTTGGCCATCAGGCGTTCGGCTTCGGCACGGGGACGGGTCTGTTGTATTTTCCACAAGGCCTGGGCCAGGTCGGCCGTTCCTCCCCAGACGCAGAACCACACGGGGCGCTCGTCGGGTTCTTCCAGAAGGCGGATAATCTGTTCGGATGCCTCGCTGTCGCAATCTTTTCCTACGATTTCATCGGCCTTTTTGCCCCACGTGCCCGAGCGTCCCTGCCACGTCACCCGGCGCAGGGCGTCGGCAGTCGGGTAGCGGTTGTCGTGCTGTTGCAGGTTGGGCTGTACGGCTTCGTACAAGTAGAGCATATCCAGCAGATTTTGTTTGTTGGCCACGTTGGCAAAGGTGCCCGAAGTGGCGATGAGGCCCTCTACATCGAATTCGTTGGTGTAGAGCAGGAAGCGGACCATCGACTGTACGTCGTCCGAGTCGCTTCGGCGTTCGGGAGCGCCGAATCCCATTCCGCCGGGCACTACGTCCACCGGAGGGAAGTCGGTCATGATGACTACACGCAGGCGCGGTGCTGCCTGCAACAGGCTGCCCGCTACGAGCAGCAGAAGAAAGGCGAGGGATAGTTTTTTTCTCATGAGTTATAGGGTGTTGTTAGGGGGTGACGGTTATGATTACTCTGCGGTAGCCCTTCAGTGCGGGCTGTCCGTCGTCGGTCACTTCGCAGATGATGTGAAGGGCCTTTCCGGCTGCGTCGGCAGGCACGGTGAGGGTGGCACGGGCTGCGTCGGCATGCTCTATCTCCGGCGTACCGGCATAGGTTCCGGCTTCGGGCAGTATCCACCAGTGGTAGCTGAGGTGGTCGCCGTCGGGGTCGGACGATTTCGAGGCATCCAGTTGGATGGTTTCTCCGGCACGGGCTTTAAGGCTGACGGCATCCAGGTCTTTCTGTCGGTTGACTATCACGACGGGGTTGCGGTTGCCTTTCCCTTGGGCAGCCCAGTCCATGCGGGCGGCGAAGTTGGCAAAGATGGCGGGGTAGAAGTAATTTTCGTACTTCTGCGATATTTTCTTCACTTCGGGCTGGTGGTTGGTGTAGCAGCTGGTTTCGCCGTCGGGACTCAGTCCCCACTCGAAGTAGCCGCCCCAGCCCGCTTCGTTGAAGACGGCGGGGTTGTTCAGCCCGTTGGGCATCAGGTGCAGGTAGGAGGGTGTGTCACCCTCTACACCGTATTTGTTCTTGGGGTAGATGCGGCCCAGGTGCCCGTGTCCCTGTATGTGGGTGGCGTATTCGCCCCAGCGGCTGCTGCCCAGTCCGCATTGCGAGAGCCAGGCACTTTCGTCCCAGATGAAACGCAGCGATTTGCCGCACGTCTGACGCATCCAGTAGTGCGAGCTGTACTTGTGGTTGCCGCGGTCGCCCCAGGACACGTCCTGGTCGGTGATGGTGTAGACGTAGAGTTTGTCCAGAAAGGCTTTCAGTTGCTCTTCCGTTCGTTCGCGACGTACTTTCCAGATGGCTTGTGCCAGTGTGTTGGCTCCACCCCAGGCGGCAATCCACAGCGGGCGGTCGTCGTCCTCGTCGGCCAGCTGAATCAGGAAGTCGCTGCCGCGCGAGTTGTTCTTTTCTCCCAGTTTGTCTTTACCCAGTTCCAGGCTGCCCGCCATCACCCTGCTACGCAGGTAGTCGGCGCTGGGCCAATAGCCAAGCTGTTGTTGGCGGTTCTCCTTTTTCAGGGGTAGGAATTCGCTCTGTGCCGAGCGTTTCATCAGGTTGGGCAAGTCTTTCTGGTAAGCGTCGATGACGGTGCTGATGCTGTCCATCCAGCTGGTGGGGTAGGGGCCGCCGCTGCTGTTCCATCCGCTGGTGGCGATGATGGCTTCAATTTCATACAAGTCGGCATGTACCAGCAGACGGATGAGCGACTCCATGTCGTCGGGCTCTACGTTGGCGGGAGCGATGTCGGTCAGTACTACCAGGCGTGGTTTCAGCTGTTTGTTTTGTGCTTTCGCCGGATTTGTGCAGAGGCAACTTCCTGCAAGCAGAATAAGCAGTGTTCTGAGTAAAGTTTTCATGATACGTGATGTGTTTTAGTTAACTTCGCAAAGTTACGTTGGAAATTTCATTTAAATTGCCTCTTTTGAGGGAGAAATTGAGCGAATTCCGAGATTTTGGCAGGTTAAATAGGGAGAAAAGCCATATATTACGTTTGGAAAGAACCTATCGGATATGAAATAAAAATTTGAAATGCGCATGATTGAGTGCAGGAGAAACCCCTATGCGCCGCACACCTTGTTTCTGTTGCGTAATTTTTTCGTTCTAATATTTTGCAGGCGAGCAGATTATTTATATCTTTGCACCGGAAACGGATGAAAGGTGGAGGGGCAATCAAGCTCCTCTTTTTTGTTCTTATTAGTTAATCTATGATAGAAAAGAAAACTGTTTGTCAGATTGTTGATGAGTGGCTGGAAGGAAAAGACTACTTCCTGGTCGATGTGACCATCAGCCCGGATGATAAAATCGTGGTAGAAATAGACCACAAAGACGGTGTTTGGATTGAAGACTGTGTGGAACTGAGCCGCTACATTGAGTCCAAGCTGAATCGAGAAGAAGAAGACTACGAGCTGGAAGTAGGCTCGGCAGGTATCGGGCAACCTTTCAAGGTGCTGCAACAATACCTCTGCCACATCGGCAGCGAAGTCGAAGTGCTTACCTGCGACGGGCGTAAACTGCACGGAGTGCTGAAGGATGCCGACGAACAACGCTTCATCGTGACTGTACAGAAGAAGGTGAAAGAAGAAGGTGCCAAACGTCCTAAGATGGTAGACGAAGACCTGACCTTTGCATACGAAGAAATAAAATATACTAAATACTTAATCAGTTTTAAATAAGACTTATGGCCAAGAAAGAAGAAACTGTCAGCTTGATAGATACATTTTCGGAATTTAAGGAACTGAAGAATATAGACCGTACCACGATGGTGAGCGTGCTGGAAGAGTCGTTCCGCAGCGTCATTGCAAAGATGTTTGGTACCGACGAGAATTACGACGTAATCGTGAATCCCGACAAGGGTGACTTCGAAATATGGCGTAACCGTGAAGTGGTGGCCGACGAAGATCTGGAGAACCCCAATCTGCAAATCTCGCTGAGCGAGGCACAGAAGATAGATGCTTCGTACGAGGTGGGCGAGGAAGTGACCGACGAAGTGAACTTTGCCAAGTTCGGACGCCGTGCCATCCTGAATCTGCGCCAGACACTGGCTTCCAAGATTCTGGAACTTGAAAAGGACAGCCTTTACAACAAGTATATCGACAAGGTAGGCACTATTGTCAATGCAGAAGTATATCAGATCTGGAAGAAAGAAATCCTGCTGCTCGACGACGAAGGAAACGAACTGCTGTTACCCAAGACCGAGCAGATTCCGAGCGACTTCTATCGTAAAGGTGAGACGGCCCGTGCCGTGGTAGCCCGTGTGGACAACAAGAACAACAATCCGAAAATCATTCTGAGCCGTACGTCGCCCGTCTTCCTGCAACGTTTGCTCGAAATGGAAGTGCCCGAGATCAACGACGGCCTGATTACCGTTAAGAAGATTGCACGCATTCCCGGCGAACGTGCCAAGATTGCCGTAGAAAGCTACGACGACCGCATCGACCCCGTAGGAGCCTGCGTCGGTGTGAAGGGAAGCCGTATTCACGGTATCGTACGCGAGCTGCGTAACGAGAACATTGATGTGATCAATTATACATCTAACATACAACTCTTTATCCAACGTGCCCTCAGCCCTGCACACATCTCGTCCATACGTCTGAACGAAGAAGAGCGCAAGGCCGAAGTCTTCCTGAAACCCGAAGAAGTGTCATTGGCTATCGGTAAGGGAGGTTTGAACATCAAGTTGGCCAGCATGTTGACAGAATACACCATCGACGTCTTCCGTGAACTGGATGACAGTGCCGTTGAGGACGAAGATATCTATCTCGACGAGTTCCGCGACGAAATAGACGGATGGGTGATCGACGCCATCAAGTCTATCGGTATAGATACTGCCAAGGCAGTGCTCAACGCGCCCCGTGAAATGCTGATCGAAAAGACCGATTTGGAAGAAGAAACGGTGGACGATGTATTACGTATTTTGAAACAGGAGTTTGAAGACGACAACAATGAGTAAGTCCGGGCGAACAGCATGACTTACCCCACTTCTTTCTCCACTATTATTCATTAAAATTAAAGTATGACGATTAGGTTAAATAAAGTAACAAGAGATTTGAATGTAGGAATTACGACGGCTGTCGAATTCCTGCAAAAGAAAGGGTTTACCGTGGAGGCAAATCCTAACACGAAGATTACGGATGAACAGTTCGAAATGCTCAAGAAAGAGTTCAGTACAGACAAGGATCTCAAGATGAAGTCTGAACGTTTCAGCCAGGTACGTCAGAACAAGGAGCGTAATAAGGCTTCTGTATCGATCGACGGATACGAAACGGAAACTCAGGAGAAAACGAAGTCAGAAGAAATCAGAACTGTGATTCCGGAAGATATACGCCCGAAGTTCAAGCCAGTAGGTAAGATCGACCTTGACAAGCTGAACCGTCGTCCGGTAGTGGAGAAAGAGGAAGAAGTACATAATACGCAAATGGAGAAGAGTACCGAGGAAAAAAACGTGGAAACAATAGAGAAAGTAGAAGAAGTGGCCACCAATGTACAGGCTGAACAGGAGACAACTGTAACGGCTGATGAATCCGACAAACAAGTAGAAGAGTCACAGCCCGAGCCGCAGGCACAGGTTGTTTCTTCGCAGCCCGAGCAGACCTTGGTACAGGATGCCGCAGCTGCCGACAGTCAGGAAGACGTAGTGTCTGCCAGTCAGCAAGCCGAACCAGCAGAAGAACCTCTTCAGGAAAATGCGTCTGCATCGGACGAGGCAGATGGAGCGGAACCTGAAGCTGAGCATACGGAAGAAACGAAGAAATCGGGCGAGGAGGAAATCTTCAAGATTCGCCAGCCGGAGTTCGTTTCGAAAATCAATGTCATAGGACAAATCGACCTGGCTGCTTTGAACCAGTCTACACGCCCCAAGAAGAAATCGAAGGAAGAAAAAAAACGCGAGCGTGAAGAGAAGGAAAAGCAGCGCATGGATCAGCGCAAGCAGATGAAAGAAGCCATCATTAAGGAAATCCGTCGGGAAGACAGCAAGATGAAGGACATCAACGATGGAGACCTGGGCGGCAAGAAGAAACGCGTGCGCATCAATAAGGAAAAAGTAGATATCAATAATGCTTCCAACTTCCAGCGTGGAGGAAACGACCGTCAGAAAGGTGGTAACCCGATGGCGGGAGTGCCCGGACAGCCAGGTAGCGGAAAGAAGAATAAGGATCGCTTCAAGAAGCCTGTAGTAAAACAGGAGGTAAGCGAAGAAGATGTTGCTAAGCAAGTAAAAGAAACGTTGGCACGTCTTACAGCCAAAGGTAAGAGTAAGGGAGCCAAGTACCGTAAAGAGAAACGTGAACAGGCGGCCGACCGTATGCACGAACTCGAAAATCAGGAAATGGCCGATAGCAAAGTACTGAAGCTGACGGAGTTCGTAACAGCTAACGAATTGGCAAGCATGATGGACGTACCTGTGACACAGGTAATCGGAACTTGCATGAGCATCGGTATTATGGTATCTATCAACCAGCGTCTCGATGCCGAGACTATCAACCTGGTAGCCGAGGAGTTTGGCTTTAAGACCGAGTATGTCAGTGCCGAAGTGGCTCAGGCCATTGTCGAAGAAGCTGATGCAGAAGAAGACTTGCAGCCTCGTGCCCCGATTGTTACTGTGATGGGTCACGTAGACCATGGTAAGACATCGTTGCTCGACTATATCCGTAAGGCTAACGTTATTGCCGGTGAGGCGGGTGGTATCACGCAGCACATCGGTGCATACAATGTGAAGCTGGAAGACGGACGCCGGATTACATTCCTCGATACACCGGGTCACGAAGCCTTTACTGCCATGCGTGCCCGTGGTGCCAAGGTAACAGACGTTGTTATCATCATCGTGGCAGCCGACGACAATGTGATGCCGCAGACCAAAGAAGCTATCAATCATGCCATGGCTGCCGGTGTGCCCATTGTTTTTGCCATCAACAAGATTGATAAACCGACTGCCAACCCCGATAAGATTAAGGAAGAACTGGCAAGTATGAACTTCCTCGTTGAAGAATGGGGTGGTAAATATCAGTCACAGGATATATCGGCAAAGAAGGGTATTGGTGTTCCCGAATTGCTTGAAAAAGTATTGCTCGAAGCCGAAATGCTTGACCTGAAGGCTAATCCCAACCGGAAGGCAACAGGTTCTATCATTGAGTCTTCACTTGATAAAGGTCGCGGTTATGTGGCAACAGTGCTCGTTTCGAACGGTACCTTGAAAGTGGGCGATATCGTGTTGGCCGGAACTAACTATGGTAAGGTGAAAGCCATGTTCAACGAACGTAACCAGCGTATGAAAGAAGCCGGTCCGGCTGAACCCGCTCTGATTCTGGGTCTGAACGGTGCGCCGGCTGCAGGTGATACGTTCCACGTAATCGAAACCGAACAGGAAGCACGCGAAATTGCCAACAAACGTGAACAGTTGCAGCGCGAACAGGGATTGCGTACACAGAAGATGCTGACACTGGACGAAGTAGGCCGCCGCTTGGCTTTGGGCGACTTCCACGAACTGAACATTATTGTGAAGGGCGACGTGGACGGATCTGTCGAAGCTTTGAGCGACTCTCTTATCAAGCTGTCTACCGAGCAGATTCAGGTCAACGTTATTCACAAGGGTGTGGGACAGATTTCTGAATCCGATGTTTCGCTGGCCGCCGCTTCCGATGCTATTATTGTCGGCTTCCAGGTACGTCCGTCTAACTCGGCAGCCAAGTTGGCCGAGCAGGAAGGTGTAGATATCCGCAAGTATTCTGTGATCTACGACGCTATTGAGGAAGTGAAGTCCGCTATGGAAGGTATGCTTGCTCCGACTGTGAAGGAACAGGTAACTGCAACCATCGAAGTACGCGAAGTATTCAACATCAGCAAGGTTGGTATGGTAGCTGGTGCCATGGTGAAGACTGGAAAGGTGAAACGAACCGACAAGGCACGCCTTATTCGCGATGGTATTGTAATCTTTAGCGGAAACATCAATGCACTGAAACGCTTCAAGGACGATGTGAAGGAAGTAGGTACTAACTTCGAGTGTGGTATCAGCCTGACCAACTGCAACGACATCAAGGTGGGCGATATCATCGAAACCTATGAAGAAGTAGAAGTAAAGCAGACATTGTAATTTGAATAGTTGATTCTTCAGCCGCAGCTAACGCGGATGACATAGATTTTGTGCTGCACGAATGATTCGTGTTGTCATACCGCAAGGGAAAGTGAAATCTGCGTTGTCGGTGTTGCCTGCGGCTGAAGTTTATATGATAAATAAGGTAATGCCGAAACAGAAGAATACTTTTGGTCATAGCCTTGCAAATAGAGAGAAGCATGACAACGATTGATATTATCATACTTGTTATTGTAGGTATCGGGGCAGTGCTGGGATTTATCAAAGGTTTTATAAAACAGCTGGCATCCCTGCTCGGACTGATTGTGGGACTATTGGCTGCTAAAGCCTTGTATGCTTCGGTAGCCGAAAAGTTATGTCCTGCCCTGACCGATTCCATGACGTTTGCACAAATACTGGCTTTTGTCCTGATCTGGATTGCGGTACCTTTGGCTTTTACGCTGATAGCCGCTTTACTGACTAAAGCCATGGAGGCTGTTTCCTTGGGTTGGGTGAACCGTTGGCTGGGCTCGGGGCTTGGCGCATTGAAGTATCTTCTGCTGGTCAGTCTGCTGATTGGTGTACTCGAATTCATCGATTCCGATAATTCACTGATTGATAAAACAAAAAAGAAAGAATCGGTGTTATATTATCCCATGGAATCGTTTGCCGGCATCTTCTTTCCTGTGGCAAAAACAGTTGCAGAAGAATTTGTAAACGGTGATTTGGACAAACTTTCGGTTGACTTATAGTATAGTGATTCATAAATAATTCATTGATTTTATATTGTGATGCAAGAAGAACCCAATAAATATGTCAAGGAACTCACGCAGGAGAAGTACAAATATGGCTTCACCACCGATGTGCATACCGATGTCATCGAGAAGGGCTTGAACGAAGACGTTATCCGTCTTATCTCCCAAAAGAAGGGTGAGCCCGACTGGATGCTGGAGTTCCGCCTGAAGGCTTATCGCCACTGGCTGACGTTGGAGATGCCCACTTGGGCTCACCTCCGTATTCCCGAGATTGACTACCAGTCCATCTCTTACTATGCCGACCCGACTAAGAAGAAGGAAGGTCCCAAGAGTATGGACGAAGTGGATCCGGAATTGATTAAAACCTTCAACAAACTGGGCATTCCTTTGGAGGAGCAGATGGCGTTGAGCGGTATGGCCGTGGATGCCGTGATGGACTCCGTCTCTGTGAAGACTACTTTCAAGGAGACACTGATGGAGAAAGGCATCATCTTTTGCTCGATGAGTGAAGCCATCCGCGAACACCCTGACCTGGTGCAGAAGTACTTGGGCTCGGTTGTCCCTTACCGCGACAACTTCTTTGCCGCGCTCAACTCTGCCGTATTCTCCGACGGCTCGTTTGTTTACATCCCCAAAGGTGTGCGTTGTCCCATGGAGCTGTCCACCTACTTCCGCATCAATGCGCAAGGTACAGGGCAGTTTGAACGTACGCTGATTGTGGCCGATGACGATGCCTACGTTTCCTATCTGGAAGGCTGTACGGCTCCGATGCGTGACGAGAACCAGCTTCATGCTGCCATCGTGGAAATCGTGGTACACGACCGTGCCGAGGTGAAGTACAGCACCGTGCAGAACTGGTATCCGGGCGACGCTGAAGGCAAGGGCGGCGTTTATAACTTCGTCACCAAGCGCGGCATCTGCAAAGGCGTGGACAGCAAGCTCTCGTGGACGCAGGTGGAGACGGGTAGCGCCATCACCTGGAAGTATCCTTCGTGCATTCTGGCGGGCGACAATTCCGTGGCCGAGTTCTACAGCGTAGCCGTGACCAACAACTACCAGCAGGCCGATACAGGTACGAAGATGATACACATCGGAAAGAATACCCGTTCGACCATTGTCAGCAAGGGTATTTCGGCCGGACGGAGCGAGAATTCATACCGTGGTTTGGTTCGTGTCAGCCCCAAGGCTGACAATGCCCGCAATTATAGCCAGTGTGACTCGTTGTTGCTGGGCGACAAGTGCGGGGCACACACTTTCCCCTACATGGACATCCACAACGAGACGGCGGTAGTGGAACATGAGGCCACCACCAGCAAAATCAGTGAGGACCAGATATTCTATTGCAACCAGCGCGGCATCTCGAACGAAGACGCCGTGGGGCTCATCGTCAACGGCTATGCCAAGGAAGTGCTCAACAAGTTGCCCATGGAGTTTGCCGTCGAGGCTCAGAAACTGCTGAGCATCTCGCTGGAAGGCAGTGTGGGATAAATGATGAACGAACAATGCAGAATTAAGAATCAAATTGAATGAGGAAGTCGGGATGAGGAAAAAGTAATTCTTCGTTCTTCATTCTTCATTCTTAATTACATAAGTTATGTTAGAGATAAAAGACCTTCATGCCAGCATTAATGGCAAAGAGATATTGAAAGGCATCAATCTTACCATCCGCGACGGTGAGGTACACGCCCTTATGGGCCAGAATGGTGCCGGAAAGAGTACGCTGAGCAACGTTCTTGTAGGCCATCCTGCTTACGAAGTGACACGTGGCTCCATTACTTTCAACGGAAAGGACCTGCTGGCCCTTTCGCCCGAAGACCGTGCCCACGAGGGTATCTTCCTTTCCTTCCAGACGCCGGTCGAGATTCCCGGTGTATCGATGGTGAACTTTATGCGTACTGCCGTCAACGAGCAGCGCAAGTACCGCCATCTGCCTGCCCTTTCGGCAAGCGAGTTCCTGAAACTGATGCGCGAGAAGCGTGCCATCGTCGAACTGGACAGCAAGTTGGCCAACCGTTCGGTGAACGAGGGTTTCAGCGGCGGTGAAAAGAAGCGCAACGAAATCTTCCAGATGGCCATGTTGGAGCCGACCTTTGCCATCCTCGACGAGACAGATTCTGGCCTTGATGTGGATGCGTTGCGTATTGTGGCCGAAGGCTTCAATAAGCTGCGCACGCCGCAGACTTCGGCTATGGTTATCACGCACTATCAGCGTCTGTTGGACTATCTGAAGCCTGATGTGGTACACGTCCTTCTGAACGGCCGCATCGTGAAGACCGGTGGTCCCGAACTGGCAACAGAAATCGAGAACCGCGGCTTCGACTGGATTAAAAAGGAAGTTAGCGAATAATGATAGATACGCGGACTACGCGGATGAGGCGGATTAACACGGATTTTTATTTATATGGTGCTGTATTCTTATATAACAAGCAAGATCTTGCGTGCCTTTTATGATGTTTATCATGAGCTGGGCTATGGCTTTCTGGAGAATGTTTATCAGAATGCGTTATATAAGGAATAGCTTCGTTCCGGTTTGAAGTGTGAACCGCAAAAGAAGATAGAAGTCTATTATAAAGGAGAAGTGGTAGGCTTGTATTATGCTGATATTTTGGTGGAAGGAGTTGTTATTCTTGAGTTGAAGGCTGTTGAGAATATTACTCCGGGACACGAAGCACAACTTATGAATTATCTGAAAGCTACCGGTATTGAAGTGGGACTCATTTTAAACTTTGGTCCCGAACCGGCATTCAGACGAAAGATATTCAGTCGTCAACGTATGAAATAATCCATCCGCGTTCGTCCGTATGATCCGTGTCGTCCGCGTATCTAAAAAGAAAGAAGAATTATGAGACCCGAACAACAATACATAGACCTGTTCTCGCAGTGCGAGGCCATGATATGCCGGCACAGTTGCGAGGTGATGAATGCACCCCGTGCAGCGGCGTTTGCCGATTTCGAGCGCCTGGGCTTCCCCACCCGCAAGGATGAGAACTACAAGTACACCGATGTCAGCCGGCTGTTTGAACCCGACTACGGGCTCAACCTCAACAGGCTGGACATCCCCGTCAATCCTTACGATGTGTTCAAGTGCGACGTGCCCAACATGAGCACTTCGCTTTATTTTGTTGTGAACGATACTTTTTATAGCAAGTCATTGCCCAAGTCGCATTTACCCGAAGGCGTGCTCTTCGGCAGCTTGCGCCAGCTGGCAGCGGAGCATCCCGAACTGGTGAAGAAATACTACGGCAAGCTGGCCGATACCTCCAAGGACGGAGTGACTGCCCTCAACACGGCTTTGACGCAAGACGGTGTGCTGCTTTATGTGCCTGAGAACGTAGTGGTAGAACGCCCCATTCAGTTGGTCAATATCCTGCGCAGTGACGTCAATCTGATGGTGAACCGTCGTGTGCTGATTGTGCTGGAAGACGGTGCGCAGGCCCGTCTGCTGGTATGCGATCATGCAATGGATGCAGTCAACTTCCTGGCTACACAAGTAGTGGAAGTCTTTGTGGGACAGAATGCCGTACTCGACCTCTACGAGCTGGAGGAAACACATACCAGCACCGTACGTGTCAGCAGCATGTACGTCCGTCAGGACAGCGGCAGCAACGTCTTGCTGAACGGCATGACGCTGACAGGCGGCACCACCCGCAACACCGTCAACGTGACCCTGGCCGGCGAGAATGCCGAAATCAACCTCTGTGGCATGGCCATTGCTGACAAGAACCAGCATGTCGATACCCACACCGTCATCGACCATGCCGTGCCCCGCTGTACGTCGAACGAGCTTTTCAAGTATGTGCTCGACGATCAGGCTACGGGTGCTTTTGCCGGACTGGTACTGGTTCGTCCCGGTGCACAACACACCAGTTCGCAGCAGACCAACCGTAACCTTTGCGCCACTCGCGAGGCTCGTATGTACACGCAGCCGCAACTGGAAATCTATGCCGACGACGTGAAGTGTAGTCACGGTGCGACAGTCGGTCAGCTGGACGACGCAGCTCTGTTCTATATGCGTCAGCGTGGTATTCCGATGCACGAAGCCCGTCTGTTGCTGATGTTTGCTTTCGTCAACGAAGTGATAGACACCATCCGCCTTGACGCCTTGCGCGACCGTCTGCACCTGCTGGTTGAGAAGCGCTTCCGCGGCGAGCTGAACAAGTGTCAGGGGTGTGCTATCTGTAAGTAGGGAGCCTCACCCCCGACCCCTCTCCCAAGGAGAGGGGAGGAGTGACCGAATGCGAAAGTATAGGAAGAGGCTGAAAGTTACATTCTTTTTGAAGAAAAAGGATGGAGCAAATAAACGAATAATAGATGAAAGATATGTCTGAACAGAATAACTCACAAATGTTTTCTTCCCCCCTCTCCTTGGGAGAGGGGATGGGGGTGAGGCAAGACTTCCCCATCCTTAGCCGCACCGTCTATGGCAAACCGCTGGTCTATTTAGACAACGGCGCCACAACCCAGAAGCCGCGCTGCGTAGTCGATGCCATCACCGACGAGTATTACAGCGTCAATGCCAACGTGCACCGCGGGGTCCATTTCCTGTCGCAGCAGGCCACTGAACTTCACGAAGCCAGCCGCGAGACGGTGCGCCGTTTCATCAATGCCCGCAGCACCACCGAGATAGTTTTTACCCGCGGCACTACGGAAAGCATCAACTTATTGGCATCCAGCTTCGGCGAAGCTTTTCTGAAGGAGGGCGACGAAGTGATAGTTTCCACCATGGAGCACCACAGCAACATCGTCCCCTGGCAACTGCTGCAGATGCGTAAGGGCATTGTCCTCCGTGTGATTCCCATGAACGACCGCGGCGAACTGCTGCTGGACGAATACGAACGGCTCTTTACTCCGCGTACCCGGATTGTCTGTGTGGCTCACGTCAGCAATGTGCTGGGTACGGTGAACCCCGTGCGCGAAATGATAGCCACGGCCCATGCCCACGGCGTCCCCGTGCTGGTAGACGGCGCGCAGAGCATTCCCCACATGCCGGTGGATGTGCAGGCGCTCGATGCCGATTTCTACGTCTTTTCCGGACATAAGATTTACGGTCCCACAGGCGTTGGCGTGCTCTACGGCAAGGAAGACTGGCTCGACAAGCTGCCTCCCTATCAGGGTGGGGGCGAGATGATTCAGCACGTTTCGTTCGAGCGCACCACGTTCAACGAACTGCCCTTTAAGTTCGAGGCCGGCACGCCCGACTACATCGGCACTACAGGTCTGGCTAAGGCACTGGACTACGTTTCTGCCCTCGGTATGGACCGCATCGCAGCCTACGAGCACGAACTGACCGAGTACGCCACTCGTCGCCTGAAGGAAATACCCGGCATGCGTATCTTCGGCGAAGCTCCCGAAAAGGGTAGTGTCATCTCCTTCCTTGTGGGCAACATCCATCACTTCGATATGGGTACGCTGCTCGACCGCCTTGGCATTGCCGTGCGCACGGGGCATCATTGTGCCCAGCCGCTGATGCAACGGCTTGGCATCGAGGGCACTGTCCGCGCTTCCTTCGCCTTGTATAATACGAAGGAAGAAATCGATGCGCTGGTAGCCGGTGTGGAGCGCGTGAGCAGGATGTTCTGATATTTAAAGCCGTCAATCGGAACCATAAAGCCGCAGAGGACACGGATTGCAATTTAAATCCGTATTCTCTGCGGTTTATATTATCTGTCCGACCCTTTTCTTTGATTTTTCCATCTTTTTCTCTCCCTCCTGCAACTTTTCCTCCATCGGTTGCGTCTAATAAGAGCAAATAACTTTTAAATGACGAGACAGATATGTTACTTACAACCACTTCTATGATTGACGGCGGGAGAATTACCCGCTACTACGGCATCGTGTCGGGCGAGACCATTATCGGTGCCAATGTGTTCCGTGACTTTTTTGCCGGTATCCGCGACATTGTGGGCGGACGCAGCAGCTCTTATGAAGAAGTGCTGCGCGAAGCCAAGGAAACTGCCTTGCGCGAGATGGAAGAGCAGGCTCGTGCCTTGGGGGCCAATGCCGTGATAGGCGTTGACTTGGACTACGAAACTGTGGGCGGCAGCGGCTCCATGCTGATGGTGACGGCAGCCGGTACGGCAGTGACCGTAGAGTGACGCAAATACCCCCTGTGAACCACACTTGTGCGGCTCGTGTGGGACACTTGCACGGCTCACGAGCAACACAAGTGTCTCTCACGAGCCGTACTTGTATGGCTCCCGGACAGCTCTGGAGTGCTTCTGCGAGGGGGGAAGATTCACCGCTTCCGGTACACGCTTTTAGAAGGTGGAACCCTGTTCTGCCTTCTGTTTCTGCCAGCGGTCGCGTGCCAGCTTCTGCATGTCGGTCACGGTGTCGCGCTCGTCCACAATCTCGAAACCGAGGGCTGTTTCGATGATGTCTTCCATGGTGACGATGCCCCGCAGGCAGCCATATTCGTCGATGATGATGGAGATGTGCTCTTTCTTCTCAAGCATTTTTTCCCAGATTTTCGAGACCGAAGTGCTTTCGGGGAAGGTCAGGATGGGACGCACGATGTCGGACAGCTTCATGTCGAACTTGTCTTCGGCCAGGCGCTCCAGTACGACTTGCCGCAGCACGTAGCCCGTGATGTTGTCTTCGTTGTTGTGGAAGACGGGGATGCGCGAATAGTTGCAGAACTGCTTGTTGCGGTAGAAGTCCTTCAGTGTGGTGTCCTCGGGGGCGGCGGCCACTACTACGCGCGGCGTCATCACGTCGCGGGCCGTCACGTTGTCCAGCTTGATCAGGTTCTGTATCATTCGGTTTTCGTCCTTCTGGAACACGCCTTCCTCGGCACCGATAGACACCATGGCCGACACCTCTTCGCGGCTCACCGATGCCTCGTGCTTCGACGGTGCCACCAGACGGGTGATCAGTTCGGACAGCCACACCAACGGATAGGAGATCAGAATCATACCCCGGATGATACGGGCCGAAGGCACAGCCAGCGAACGCCAATAGTTGGCACCCACACTCTTCGGGATAATCTCGGAGAGGACAAGGATGAGGATGGTCAGCACGGCAGAGATGATGCCGAAATAAGCTTCGCCGAATACTTTCACGGCTTCGGCTCCGACACCCGCCGCACCTACGGTGTGGGCGATGGTGTTCAGTGACAGAATAGCGGCGATGGGTTTGTCAATGTCCTGCTTCAGCCGCTTGAGCAGGGTGGCCGACTTGGCGCCGGACTGTTCCTTCATGGTGATGAAGGACATGGGGGTAGACAACAGCACTGCCTCCATGACGGAGCAGAGAAAAGATACGGAAAGGGCAAGAATAAGGTATAAAAGTACAAGTCCCATAAAATGAGTATTAAGTGAAACATACGGACACGAGCCTTCGGGATAGGATAGAGGCCCGTCCGGTTGATAAAATAAAGGCTGTAGGATGGAACTTGTGTCTAAAGCTGATAGATGCACAGCGTGGAACGGCGGCGGATATAGTCGGCCGAGGGTGTGCGCAAGGTTTTCCGGCCGGGACAGGCCGATAGGGATGAAACGTGGCGCTGGATGACCGACGGGCCGGAAGCCGACGTCGTCTGGTGGCGCAGCCTTGTTGCCGAAGGGGCATAGGGAGTGGTGTCTTCGTCGATGCAGGTCGAGCCTTGCTGGCAGAACTGCATTTCGCAGTTGTCGAACGAAGTCACGTCGTCGGGCAGCGATTCATACTGTCCGAGAGGTTGCAGCATGGCGAAAAGTAGGATGATGATCCACGTTGCAACCTTGTATATGCGGTTATCTTTTTTCATTTGTGTGGAGCAAAGATAGGCAAATGCCTTTCTTGCCCGTAAGGAAACGGTGCCTTTTTTGTTTTTTTAGCATTTGATTGGTTGCCATAGCGATGAGAATAGTGGTAAACAAATTTGCTTATTCCGTCTCAATTCCATATATTTAGCGCATTCTATTTTGTCAAACCTCAAAACATAAAGAATGCTATGGATCAACTACTATTCTGGGTCGTACCGGTAGCTTCCGTGCTGGCCCTTGGCTTTGCCTGGTATTTCCATCGTCAGATGATGAAGGAGAGCGAAGGCACTCCTCAAATGATCAAGATTGCGGCGGCCGTGCGCAAGGGCGCCATGTCTTACCTGAAACAGCAATATAAGATTGTGGGGCTGGTCTTCCTGGGACTGGTCATTCTGTTCTCCATCATGGCCTATGGCTTCGATGTGCAGAACCACTGGGTGCCGGTAGCCTTTCTGACGGGTGGCTTCTTCTCGGGCCTTTCGGGCTTTCTGGGCATGAAGACGGCCACTTATGCTTCGGCCCGTACAGCCAATGCAGCCCGAAGCTCGCTGAACGGCGGTCTGCGCATCGCCTTCCGCAGTGGTGCGGTGATGGGACTGGTAGTGGTCGGACTGGGACTGCTGGACATTTCCTTCTGGTATCTGTTGCTGAACGCCGTGATACCTGCCGACACGCTGACGCCTACACACAAACTCTGTGTCATTACCACTACGATGCTTACCTTCGGTATGGGTGCCTCGACGCAGGCTCTCTTTGCCCGTGTGGGTGGAGGTATTTATACGAAGGCGGCCGACGTAGGTGCCGACCTTGTGGGTAAGGTGGAAGCCGGCATCCCCGAGGACGACCCGCGCAATCCCGCCACCATTGCCGACAACGTAGGCGACAACGTAGGCGACGTTGCCGGTATGGGTGCAGACCTCTACGAGAGCTATTGCGGCTCCATTTTGGCTACGGCAGCACTGGGTGCGGCAGCCTTCATACACTCGGGCGATACACTGATGCAATATAAGGCCGTCATCGCCCCGATGCTGATAGCGGCGGTGGGCATTCTGCTCTCCATTATCGGTATCTTCTCGGTACGCACCAAGGAGAACGCTACAATGAAAGACCTGCTCGGCGCGCTGGGCTTCGGTACCAACCTCAGTTCGGTGCTCATCGTTATCGCTACGTTCTTCATCCTCTGGTTGCTGAAGCTCGATAACTGGATGTGGATTTCGTGTTCCGTTGTCGTTGGTCTGCTGGTGGGCATCGTCATCGGACGCTCCACGGAATACTACACTTCGCAGTCCTATAAGCCCACACAACGCCTGAGCGAGAGCGGAAAGACGGGACCTGCCACGGTTATCATTTCCGGCATCGGTCTGGGCATGCTTTCCACAGCCATTCCGGTGATTGCGGTGGTAGTGGGCATCATTGCTTCCTATCTGTTCGCTTCGGGCTTCGACTTCAGCAACGTAGGCCTCGGACTTTACGGCATCGGCATTGCTGCCGTAGGTATGCTTTCTACGCTGGGCATCACCTTGGCTACCGATGCTTACGGACCCATTGCCGATAATGCCGGCGGTAATGCTGAAATGTCGGGCCTTGGGGCCGAAGTGCGCAAACGTACCGATGCCCTCGACTCACTGGGCAATACGACGGCCGCTACGGGTAAGGGCTTTGCCATCGGTTCGGCCGCATTGACGGGACTGGCTCTGCTGGCTTCGTATGTCGAAGAAATCCGTATCGGACTGACCCGCCTCGGGACTACCGAAATCTTTGTAGGTGACAAGGCTGTGCCTTTGCAGGACGCCACGTTCTTCGACTTTATGCACCACTACGATGTCACGCTGATGAATCCCAAGGTGCTGTCGGGCATGTTTATCGGCTCCATGATGGCCTTCCTGTTCTGCGGACTGACAATGAATGCCGTAGGACGTGCTGCCGCACACATGGTAGACGAAGTACGCCGTCAGTTCCGCGAAATCAAAGGCATCCTGACGGGCGAGGCCGAACCCGACTATGCCCGTTGCGTGTCCATTTCGACCCGTGGTGCGCAGCGCGAGATGGTGGTTCCGTCGCTCATTGCTATCATTACTCCCATTCTGACGGGCATCGTCTTCGGTGTGCCGGGTGTGCTGGGTCTGCTGATAGGAGGCCTGAGCAGCGGTTTCGTCCTGGCCATCTTCATGGCCAACTCGGGCGGCGCGTGGGACAACGCCAAGAAGTACGTTGAGGAAGGCAACTTCGGCGGCAAGGGCAGTGAGGTCCACAAGGCAACCGTGGTGGGCGATACCGTGGGCGACCCCTTCAAGGACACTTCCGGCCCCAGCCTGAACATCCTCATCAAGCTGATGTCGATGGTGGCCATCGTCATGGCAGGACTCACCGTGGCCTGGAGCGTGTTCTGAGCCGGCACGGGTAACATATTTTGTTTCAGCAGACAAGTTGGCGAGGCGACGCAATCCGCAAGGCATCACCTTGTCAGCTTGTCCTTTACGTTTACTAAAGAAAAAAATGGTTTCGAGATACGTGTTAAATCATTATTTGGCTATATTAGCTCTGTTTGGAGTGTCGTTTGCCGGTAGGGTGCAAGCGGATGATACGGTGTTGAATATTGATTCGATATTGAATGTGTTGGATTACGAGATGAGCCAGTGTGACGCATATACGCAAACGAAGGAAGAAAAACTGGTTTCATTGAAGAGCTTGTTGCATCAGTCGGCTGATGACCAACACACTTTTGCTTTATGTAACGAGCTGTTTGAAGAATACAAACACTATCAATACGATTCGGCTTACGTGTACGCTGTGCGTTCTTTGTGGCTGGCAGAGAAGTTGCGGCAGCCGGAGTCGATAGCGTTGGCCAAGAGCAGCCTGATGTTTTGTTATACGACAGTGGGATTTTACAAAGAGGCCGACGAGATGAATAGAGGCTTTTCGGTGGAAGGCTTGACTCCCCAAATGTTGGAGCATTATTACACGCAATGCCTATATTTATATCAGAATATGCGTGATTTTTCGGTAGGTAACGACAGCCTCTGGCAACATTACGAGGCTTTGCGTGGACAGGCTCGTGATCAAGTGCTGGCAAGTGCCGCTATGAACGCTGACGTATACCGGAGGACTTACACGAAAGACATGCTTTCGGTGGAGTTCCTTCCGCCGGCTTCTATGATTGAGAGGCGGAAACAGTTGCTGGGTAAGTATTCGTTGTCGCTACACGATCAGGCAGTGCAATGTTTCATGATAGGTGAAATGTGCGACAAGTTGGGGCGGAGAGCCGAAGCCACCTATTACATGGTTCTTTCTGCCATTAATGACATTCGCTCTAATACGCGTGAGACTTCCGCTGGCATGGCGCTTGCCTCTTATATGTACGAGGCAGGCGACATTGACCGTGCGACACGCTATGTACATAGGGCGCAGAGTGATGCCAACTTCTATAACACACGTATTCGTAAAATGGAAATCAACTCCATATTGCCGCTGATAGAAAGCCGCCGTTACGAACAGATGAGCCGTCAGCGGAATTTTCTGTTTGCCTTCGGTGCTTTTGTTTTGCTTACTTTGCTGCTGATGGCCGTTTTGTATGTCATTCTAAAGAAGAAGAATCGCAGCTTGCGCGAGGCAAGGAATGAAATCGAGCAGAAAGCCCGTGAGCGCGATGCGGTCAACCGGCAGTTGTCCGTCACCAATATGCAGCTGCAAGAGGCCAATGAGATAAAAGACAGTTATATCGTTCAGTCGTTGTATGGTGATTCATCCTTTGTGAATGATGTAGAGGAGAAGTGTAAACAGTTGGGACGTAAACTGAAAGCCAAACAGTATGATGATTTGCTGTCTATCATTAACGGAATCAATATCAGGCAGGAGCGTGAGCGTATGTCTTCATCGTTTGATGCCGCTTTCTTGAAACTGTTTCCTACCTTCTTGGAGGAATACAACAAACTTTTTCCAGAGGAATATCAGGCTTGTCTGACCGATAGTGGCATGTTGCCCACCGAAGTACGTATCTTTGCCTTAATGCGGTTGGGTATTGCCGACACGGCATTGGTGGCCAAATACCTGAATATTTCGCAAAATACGATTTATGTCTACAAAGCTAAGGTAAAAGCTAAATCGCTCGTTTCAAAAGAAGAATTTGACAATCGTATTTTGCGTATTTGTAAACTTCAGGGATCTTAATTTTATATTGATTCATATTTTATATTTAGTTGATTTATAGTGATGTAATGTAAAAAGTAGTATTAATAAGACCTTAATTGGTTGCTCCCGGAAGACATTTTATCTACCTTTGCATGTAAACAAATGAACCACATTGTTTAATTCTAAAATGTAAAGCTATGAGAAGAAAATTCCGTAAACTGGGTTTTTTATTATGCTTGTTGTTTGTGCTTGGAGGACTGGCTCAAACTGCGTGGGCGCAGCAATTAAGCGTAAAGGGAGTAGTGACAGACGCAGCTACTCAAGAAACACTTCCTGGAGTAAACATCCAAGTTAAATCTACTACAAAAGGTTGCATTACTGATTTGGACGGGAAATTTGAACTCGGCGGGGTAGACAAGGATGATGTGCTGATTGTATCTTACATCGGCTACAAGACTGTCGAAGTGCCGGTGAACGGGCGTACCGAACTGAAAATTGCTTTGGGTGAGGACACCGAGATGCTGGCCGAAGTGGTGGTCATAGGTTATGGTACGATGGATAAGAAAGAGCTGACCTCGGCCATTTCGCACGTTTCCGAAAAAGACTTTCTGGCAGTGAGCAGCATCGACCCTACGATGATGATTCAAGGCAAAGTGCCCGGAGTGTCTATTACCAATACCGGTGCGGGCGACCCCAACAACCAAGCCAGTATTCAGATACGTGGCGTTTCGTCGCGTGCGGCAGGTTTGGGCCCGTTGATTGTAATTGACGGTGTGCCTGGAGGTAATCTTACAAATCTTAATCCAAATGACATTGCCAGTTTCGATATATTGAAAGACGGCGCGGCTTCGGCTATTTATGGTACGCGAGGTTCTAACGGTGTTATCCTGATTACGACTAAGAAAGGTAGCAAGGACGGCAACATACATACATCTTATACCGGCACATTCTCGTTCGATGTGATGAAGAAAGAACTGGATATGCTTACTGCACAGGAATACCGCGACTTGCGTTCGGATTCTTCGGTGGGTTACGATTTGGGAGGCAACGAAGATTGGCTGGACGCCGTAAGCCAAACCGGATTCAGCATGCAGCACACACTGACCTTGAGTGGCGGAAACGACCGTACTTCCTACCGTGTAAGTGCCGATTATCGCGATGCACGCGGTATCGACCTTCGTTCAGGGCGTGAAGAATATGGTGCACGTGCTTCTTTAAACCATACAACGGCTGATGGATTGTTTACGTTTACCGTTAACATCGCTCCACGTATCGCTTATCGTGACCAAGCTGCGTGGGATGTGTTCCGCAACGCTATTGAGGCCAACCCTACCACGCCAATCCGTGACCCTCAAGATCCTTCAAAATATTATAACTTCCAAGGGCAGACGGCAGGATACAATCCTGTGGAACTGATGGCTTTGGAGGAAGACAAAGGAGAAACCAAGTTGCTTGACTGGGATGCTACGGCCCGTTTGAACCTGTTGCCTTTGTTGCTGAAAGACAAGACCGGCAATCATTCACTGAACACACAAATCACATTTGCCGATCACCAATATGACAACTTTAACGGCTGGTTCCGTCCTTCTACCAGTACGTTGTGTATAAATGCCGGACGTGACGGAGAGGCTTCTCGCTCGTATAGCAAGGAACGCCAACACGTGTTGGAGTGGATAACTAACTACCAGACATCTTTCGGTGGGCACAACCTGAAGGCTATGGCCGGTTATTCTTACCAGTATTCGCAATATTCCGGGTTGAATGCTTCAAACAAGGATTTCTCCAACGATGGTTTGGGATTCAACAATATTGGCTCGGGTGAATATGCTAAAGATGAAGGCGAAGTGGGAATGGGCTCTTATAAGAATGATTCAAAACTCATAGCATTCTTTGGTCGTATCAGTTACGATTACAAGGGCAAGTATCTGATGACAGCTTCACTGCGCCATGAAGGCTCTTCAAAGTTTGGAGCCAACAACAAGTGGGGTAACTTCCCCGCCGTTTCACTCGGATGGCGCATTTCGGAAGAGTCGTTTATGAAAGGCATAAGCTGGATAAACGATTTGAAGCTGCGCGGTGACTTCGGTATTACCGGAAACCAGGAATTCGACAGCTACAAGTCATTGAGCACCATGTCTCCTTTCGGTTATTACTACTACAACGGACGCTATTTCCAGGTATGGGGACCGTCCAAGAACGTCAATCCCGACCTGAAATGGGAGAAGGGCAAGAACTGGAACGTAGGTATTGACTTTGCTCTCTTCAACAACCGAGTGTACGGTTCTATCAATTACTTCAACCGCCGTCAGCAAGACTTGTTGGGTGATTACAAAGTGTCGGTTCCGCCCTACTTGTTTGACACAACGTTTGTCAATGTAGGTACAATGAAGAATACTGGTTTGGAAATAGATATTACTTGGGATGCTGTGAAGACCAAAGACTTTGATTATTCAGTGTCAGTAGTCGGTTCGACCATGGGTAATGAGTTTGTTGATTTCAGTAACTCGGAATATGTGGGACAAGATTTCTACGACGTAGTGGGTACTGAGGATCCCTATCCTTTCCATTACTTGCAGCGCATTGAGAAAGGGAAGCGTTTAGGAAACTTTTATATGTTCAAATATGCCGGTATCGATGAACAGGGCAACTGGATTGTGTATGACAAGGACGGAGATATGATTAAAGCCGACCAGGCTACGGATGAAGACCGCCAGATTGTAGGCAACGGCCTTCCTAAATTTACCGGCTCCATGACCCATAATTTCCGCTACAAGAACTTCGACCTTTCCATTTTCTTCCGTGGCGCTTTCGGATATGATATCTTCAATATCCATGACTTCTACTACGGCACCAAGAGCTTCATTGGTAACGTGCTGAAGAAAGCTTATGAGAAGAATGCACAGATTACTGCCAACCCGGTAGTAAGTGATTATTTCTTGGAGCGCGGCGATTACGTGAAGCTGGATATGTTGACTTTGGGCTATACCTTCAATCCTCAATGGAAATACCTGAAGAAACTCCGTGTTTATGGTACCGGGAAGAATCTGTTGACTTTCACTAAGTTTAGTGGCGTAGATCCTTCTACCTATCAGGTGAACGGACTGAATCCGGGGGGTACCGGTTCGCGCAGTTACTATCCGTCGAGCCGCCAGTTTATTGTAGGTGTGCAGATTGATTTCTAAGATTCCTTAAAATTAAATGAATATGAAAGTCTTAAAAAAGATATATATAGCCGCAACGGCATTAGCTACCGTGTTTGCAACCGGTTGCACCAATTTGGATGAAACCCTTTACGACCAAGTGGGTTCCCAGAACTATTACAATACCCAGATGGATGTGGTACGTGCTACATTCCGTCCTTTTGAACATGCTTTCTGGAGCATACAGTCGCGACATGTTTTGAACGAGCTCTCGGCCGACCAGTTGATAACACCGACGCGTGACGGTTGGTGGGATGACGGAGGGCGCTGGCGCCGTTTGCATTACCATACGTGGACGATTGAAGACGGCGATGCACAGACTGAATGGAACGGATGTTTCCAAGGTATCATGCAGGCCAACTATGTGATTGAAGACCTCAGTTCGTTATCGCCCGAGAAATTTGGTTTTACGGATGACGAGTTCAACAACCTCAAGGCACAGTGCCGTGCGTTGCGGGCCTGGTTCTACCTGAGATTGCTGGATGCCTTCCGCAACATACCGTTGGCGGTAAGCTTCAACGACGTGTCCTTGAATTCCGAAGGCCAGGTTGAGCCGAAAGTCATTTTTGAATTCATTGAGTCGGAATTGAAAGAGTGCCTGAACCTGCTGACCACGAAAGAGACGCTGGGAGGGAACCAAGGCATCCAAGGACAATGGACCAAAGCGGCCGCCGCTTCCTTGCTGGTACGGCTTTACCTCAATGCCGAGACCTATATCGACGAAAACCGCTATGCCGATTGTGCCACTTACGCCCAGGAAATCCTGGACGGCAAGTACGGCAAGTACGAATTGGCTGCCACTTGGGATGCTCCGTTCGATTGGAATAACGAGACATGCGACGAAGTCATCTTTGGATTCCCTGCATCACAGGGCTACTCTTATTGGCACTATCAAGGCGATACCTATTGGTGGACTGTGCCGGCGCGCATCCGTTTCTACTTCAACGACTCCAAGGCAAAGGCGGGTGATCATAACTGTAAGTATGCTGCTTCACCCAGCTATGACTTGAGTGGCAATTTGTATGAGTACACGTTGGGTATGCCTATCCAGAAGTTCCGCAAATATCCTGAAGATGAACGTTTGAAATTGTATAGGAACTTGGGCAATAATACTCGTGAAGGAATGTTCCTTTACGGCAAACTGCCCTACACGGATGAAAACGGTGAACTGAAGTATGTACCTTCTCCTAATTCTGATTATGATTTGTGCATCCGCGATGCTGTCGGAAAGTTCCACGGGCTTCCTGAAGGCCAGTATCCGGACGACAAGACCAGCAACCTCATTACGGCCGATCACAATTCAGGATGGCACTTCTGTAAGTATCCTTTCTATAGTGACGAAGATGACCAGCAGATGGAATCTGACTTTACTGAAATCCGTCTGGCTGAGATTGTCTACTCATTGGCTGAATGCAAATTCCGCCAAGGTGATGTAGAGGGAGCGGCCAAGTTATTGAACAGTGTGCGCAAGCGCAACTATCCGGCGGAAAGCTGGACACGTAACCTTTATGCACCCGAAGGACAAGCCCAACTTACTGAAAGCGAATTGCTGGATGAGTGGGGACGTGAGTTCTTTGCTGAAGGACGACGCCGCATTGACCTCATCCGTTTCGGACAGTTCAACAGCGGACGCTGGTGGGACAAGGATGCCGATGCCGACAACCATACCGAGATTTTTGCCATTACGCGCGACGTGTTGAATGCAAACCACAACTTGAAGCAAAATCCCGGATACGACAAATAAATCTCATAACTTTAAAAGACTTATTCTTATGAAACAGCTATATCATTTTGTACAAGCAGCCGTGTTGCTGCTGACTATAGCCTTGGCCGGTTGCGAAGGGGAAAAAGACCTGATAGTCATCGAAGGAAATCTGCCCATCAAAACCGAAACGTTCTATATGGTAGGCGACGCCACTCCGGCAGGGTGGGATATCAGCAACCCTACGGCTTTGACGCCGACAGAAACCGATCCGTTGGTATTCGTGTATGAAGGGCATCTGAACACCGGCGAGTTGAAATGCTGCTTGGTGACGGGCAGTTGGGATGCACCGTTCGTACATCCTACTACGCAAGGACGTGAGATAAACCAGAGCGGCATCAATGCCGAAGTATTCTTGATGTACGCCGGAGGCGAAGATTTGAAGTGGAAGGTTACCGCTGCGGGAACCTACAATCTGACCTTCGACCTGCGCAACTGGACCATCTCGGCATCTTATTTGGGCGAATAATTACTAAACCGATTTGTATGGTATATGAACTTCGTTTTTAGACTATTCTTATTGGGAAGTTTGCTTCTGGCAAACTTCCTCCCCGTCCACTCCCGCGACAGCAAGTTTACCCGCAAGGGCAGCGGTCCGATGTATTGGATGGCCTACGAGTATTGCTACGACAACAACCGGCCTCTGCCCGAAGACCGTTACAAGAAAAACATCGATTGGATGGACACGCATCTGAAAGCGTATGGCTACGATATGATATGCACTGACGGGTGGATAGAACAGGCGCAAACGATAGATGCCAACGGATACATCACCAAGTACAACAGTGATTGGCAGCATGACTTCAGCTATTGGAGTGATTACATCCGTGGCAAAGGGATGAAGTTCGGCGTCTACTACAACCCGATGTGGCTGACACGTGCCGCGTGGGAGCAAGACTGTCCGGTGGCAGGCGCGGAAACCACCGCCCGCCAAATCGTGGGGAAGAACAGTTTCAACGCCGATTTGTATTGGGTGGATACCGCCCGTCCCGGAGCCGAGCAGTGGATAAAGGGATATGTGCGTCATTTCATCGACTTAGGGGCCACTTACCTGCGCATCGACTTCCTGGAGAATTACGAGCGGAACTACGGTTCGGACAAATACGTGCAAGCCTTGAAATGGATTAAGGAGGAAGCAGGCGATGAGATTTTCATCAGCCTGGTGATGCCCAACTGTTTCAGTCACGGCAAGAACGAAATACCGTATGGCGACATGATACGCATCAGTGACGATTGCTTCAAAGGCGGATGGGACTTTGTGAGTGGACGCCGGAGGGGCGAACGTCAGGAAAACTGGCCGCAATACGGCAATGCGTTCGATGGCTTCATCGGATTCTCTGACATAGCGGCCCCCGGACGGTTGATTATGGACGGAGATTTTATGCGCATGAACACAATGGCCAATATGAATGAGCGCCGTTTTCTGTTTTCGTTGATGGTTGTCACGGGCTCTGCACTGGCTGTTTCAGATCAGTATGACACAGTAACGGAGGAGTGTTTGCAGGTTTATCGGAACAAGGAACTGATAGAACTGAATCAAGTAGGCTTTTGTGCTAAACCGTTGTCTCAGGATGTCAAAAGCAAAGACAGTTCTCGATGGGTGGGAAAATTACCCAGCGGCGATTGGATTGTCGCTTTTTTCAACCGTGAAGACGAACCGGATGAATATCGTATTGATTTCAGGAAAGAGTTGGATATCGTAGCGGGAAAGGTGAAAAATGTACGTGATCTTTGGGCGCATCAAGACTTTGGACCTATGCAAAGCTCTTATTCTGTTATGTTAGAACCTCATAGTTGTCAAATAATACGTATAACTAAATAATTAGCAATGAAATTGAGAGCAGTTTTCAATATGGGTATTTGGATGATAGTCCTGGCATTCCTTTTAGGAGGATGCCAGGATTCTGAAAGCGATTCTTTACGAGAACCGCAGGCACCTGAAACGGATATTCATGTTTACAAGGCTCCGTTGTATTGGAGTGTATATGAATATTGTTGGAATCAAAGCAAGAACGGAGTAGCCAATGAGGATATGGACATCAGCCCGGACGAATGGGATAAAATTATCGACTGGATAGCACGTGACCTCAAGCCTTACGGATACGACATGATATGTACCGATGGTTTTATTCCGATGATTGCCGATGATGAATCGGGATATATGACCCGTTATGGAAGTATGCCATTAAAGGAACTCGTTGCCAGATGTAAGGTAAAGGGTCTGAAAGTAGGTATCTACGACAACCCGTTGTGGTTACACGGACCCGATGATACACCGGTACCAGGTACAGATGTGACCTTTGGCGATCTAAAATACAAGTCGGGCGATAAGATAGATAATTCCGGGCATGACGACACTTGGTTCAGCTGGGTGGTAGCTTCACATAAGGGCGCCAAGGAATACATTGACGGATTCTTCAAGCATTTTTCGGAAATGGGGGTGGAGTACATCCGCATGGATTTTTTGAGTTGGTATGAGAATGGTAAAGACCGTTATATGGGTACTGTAGGGCGTGGGTATGGACGCGAAAACTATCAACTGGCCTTGCAGTATATCTGCGAATCGGCACAAAGGTATGGTGTGTTTACTTCGTTGGTTATGCCCCATTTGTTCGACCATGCAGACTTGGAGAAACGTTACGGGAACATGGTGCGCATTGTGGCCGATACGGGCGATGGGGGATGGGGACATTTTTCTGCCAATGAGCGTGGAAAGATTTACGGTTCCTGGCCTGCCAGTATGAATATGTTCGACGGGTTTCTTCACTTCTCTGATGTGGCCGGACGAAACAGTGTGATTCTTGACGGTGATTTTATCCGTTTGAATACCTTTGGTACGGATGAGGAGAAGCAGTCAGTCATCTCGTTGCAACTGATGGCGGGAGGCCCTGTGACCGTAGCTGACCAATATCACACGATAGGTGATAACCTCCGTTTTTATCAAAACAGTGAACTGCTGGCGTTGAACGCTGACCGTTTTGTCGGGAAGCCGCTTGCCGCCGACCGCTGGGACAGCCGGAGCCAAATCTGGTACGGACAACTTACTAACGGTGATTGGGTGTTGGGGCTTTTCAACCGCGAAGACAACAAGCAAAAGCGTGCTGTGGATTTCACAGAATTGGGTATTGAAGGCAGTATGAGCGTGCGTGACTTATGGACACATACTGAAGAAGGAGAAGCTTCACGGTTGGAAGTGGAATTGCCTCCGCATGGCTGTAAAATCGTAAAACTGAGTAAAAAATGAGAAAACTTGAGTAATAATTTTAAACCCTTACAATATGAGAACTTTTTTCAAAACCATCTGCTTGGCCTTGTTTGCTCCTTTTATAGGATTACTGGCACAGGCACAAGAAAGCACAGTACAGTCGGTCACGTCGCCCGACGGAAACCTGACCCTCCGTTTCGAACTGGCCGAAGGAGGAGCGCCCCGCTATTCGTTGCAATATAAAGGCAAGGATGTGGTCAAACCCAGCGGGTTGGGCTTCCGGCTGAAGGACGGCACGGCCCTGGTAGATTATTTCAGGCTGGTGAAAGCATCTCAAAGCGAGAAAGACGAGACGTGGAAACCCGTGTGGGGCGAAGAGAACGAAATACGCGACCATCACAAAGAACTGCTGGTGGAACTGGAGCAAACCTCTTCCAAACGGTTGATGAACATCCGTTTCCGTGTATTCGACCACGCCTTGGGTTTCCGTTACGAGTTTCCGCAACAGCGTAACCTGAGTTATTTTGTCATCACCGACGAATGTACGCAGTTTGCTATGACCGGCGACCACACCGCCTGGTGGATTCCCGGTGACTATGACACGCAGGAGTATGACTACACACGCAGCCGCCTGAGCGAGATACGCGGCCTGATGACCGGGTCCATCACCGGCAACCTGTCGCAAACCAGCTTCTCGCCCACCGGCGTACAGACGGCCCTGATGCTGAAGAGCGACGACGGCCTGTACATCAACCTGCACGAAGCCGCTTTGGTGGACTATCCGTGTATGCACCTCGACCTGGACGACAAGAACTTTGTCTTTACCTCCTGGCTTACACCCTATCCCAATGGCGACAAGGCTTACATGCAATCGGCCTGCCGCACGCCTTGGCGTACGGTCATTGTCAGCGACGACGCCCGCGACATCCTCGCTTCGCGCGTCACGCTGAACCTGAACGAGCCCTGCAAGCTGGAAGATACATCCTGGATAAAGCCCTGCAAGTACATGGGCGTCTGGTGGGAAATGATTACCGGCAAAAGCGAGTGGAGCTACACTTACGATGCCCCCAACATACACTTGGGGCAAACGGATTATACCAAACTGAAACCCCACGGACGCCATGGCGCCACAACCGAAAACGTGAAGCGGTACATTGATTTCGCGTCAAAACACGGCTTCGACGCCCTGTTGGTGGAAGGATGGAACATCGGTTGGGAAGACTGGTTCGGCAACGCCAAGGACGAAGTGTTCGACTTTGTGACGCCGTATCCCGATTTCGACCTTCCGGGCATCCGCGACTATGCCAAGCAGAAAGGCATCAAGATGATTATGCACCACGAGACGTCTTCTTCCATCCGCAACTACGAGCGCCGCATGGACGAGGCCTACCGCTTTATGAAAGAAAACGGCTATGACGCCGTGAAGAGCGGCTATGTGGGCAACATCATTCCCGTCGGGCAGAACCACTACAACCAATGGCACGTCAACCACTACCTGTATGCCGTGAAGAAAGCAGCCGAATATCAGATTATGGTCAATGCTCACGAAGCTGTGCGGCCTACCGGCTTATGTCGTACTTATCCCAATCTTATCGGTAACGAGTCGGCCCGCGGTTCCGAATATCAGGCTTTCGGAGGTAGTAAGCCCGGTCATACTGCCATCTTGCCTTTCACGCGATTGATAGGCGGTCCTATGGATTACACACCTGGTCTTTTTGAAAACGACATAAAGAAGTATAACCCCAATAACTCTTCGTGGGTGAACACAACGTTGTGTAACCAGCTTTCGTTGTACGTTAGCATGTCGAGTCCGTTGCAGATGGCAGCCGACCTCCCCGAAACCTACGAACGATTTATGGATGCCTTCCAGTTCATCAAGGACGTGGAGGTGGATTGGGACCAAAGCTGGTATCTGGAGGCCGAACCGATGGAGTATGTCACCGTGGCGCGCAAGGCCAAAGGGAAAGACCTGTGGTTTGTGGGCGGCACCAACGGCGAGCAGCCCCGCACTTCGGTGGTCTGCCTGGATTTCTTGCCTGCGGGCAAGTATGAGGCCACCATCTACCAGGACGGCAAGGATGCCCATTATAAGGAGAACCCTCAAAGCTATGTCATCAGTACCAAGAAGGTGACTCCCAAAACCAAACTGAAAATCTGGACAGCGGCCGGTGGCGGATATGCTGTCAGCATACGGCCGCTATAACCTTCGTTCCCTTTGGGGAGCAGCCGTCCTCGTTGCGGTCAAGGGCCTGTGTCCCTCCTTGTCCGCGCGAGTGAAGGCGGACAGTTTGTGAGGCAGATTGTACGACTGATTGTTTTCAGCCGGCCTGATATCCTTATTATACCGGATGGTTTGTGAAACATCTCTTTTTGCCCGAAAGCGGAAAGAATGTTTTTCAAACCATCCGGCTTTTTATTATTCTTGTAGAGCGTAAGCACCCGTTATAATACCAAAGCGGTTAATGTCGGTGTTACCCCCCCCCACGGAATGTCCCTACGGTAGCAAAACTAAATACTTCGGAAATGATACTCGAATATATATGAAAAAGAAGATTCTTACGAGTATTATGATAAGACGACTTGTAGAAAAGTGGAATGAGCATACTAAGAGAATGGTTTAGGAAGAGGCTGTCTCAAAATACTTTGAGATGGCCTTTTTTGTGTCCTCAAAAAAAATAAGGCAAGCCCTAACTTCGCTAAGTCAGAACTTGCCAGTCTCCTTATTTTTTTGTATCTTAGGAAATCAAATCAAGATATCCCAAAGATAATGTTTAAAAGTTACACATCCAACGATAATCTGCTTTTACCTCCATGTTTAGGCGATTTTATACCCCAGAACGATACGGTCCGGGTTGTTACCGTATCATAGAACAGATAAACCTTGAAGAACTTTACCGTAAGTATTTCACTAAAGGTTGTTCTGCATACCACCCACGCATGATGTTTCAGATTCTTGTCTATGCTTATTTGCGTAATATCTATTCTAGCCGTCGCATCGAAGAGTTCTGTCGTAATGATATCCGCTTCATGTGGCTTACCGGCAATGTGACTCCTGACCATAATACCATCAACAGTTTTCGCAGCAGCCGTCTGAAGGATGTACTGAAGACAGTTTTCGCCACTATTGTAAAGTTCCTCGTGGCAGAAGGTTTTGTAAGTCTTGATGTAGCCTGTACCGACGGAACGAAAATGGAGGCTAACGCCAGCCGTTATACATTTGTCTGGGGCAAGTCCATACATACCCGTATATCCAGAATAGCTGAACAGCTTGAGGAGATATGGCAATATGCCGAATCCGTCACCAAACAGGAATTGCGTGATTCACTTCCGGTTACATATCAGGATATCACCCCGGAGAAAGTGGAAAAGGCACTAGAGCAGATAGACGATGCCCTGAATGGAGTGGATGCTGACAAGAAAGTGAAAGCGAAGGTAAGGCGTGTAAGGAAGTCATAGCCTGAACATCCTCATCAAGCTGATGTCGATGGTGGCCATCGTCATGGTAGGACTCACCGTGGCCTGGAGCGTGTTCTAAAAGGAAATTATTTTGGTCGGCATAATCGCTATTTTTGACCGGATAATCCTTGAAGCTTCTGTTATAAGACGAATACATATAAAAACGTTTTTTCACAAATCTGCGGTTTACTTTATATTTGCATGTAGCAGATGGATATGCGGCGTAGCAGAAAGGAACTGTTTCTGAGGGTCCCTACGCTGCATTTTTAATATGAACCGATGGCTTGAGAGGACCTGTTGAAGCCACTAAAACAGATTAAACGTCTATGAAAACTTTAAAGTATTTGTCTTTTCTTTTGTTTGCCTTTGTATTAAGTGCAGGTTTTGCATCGTGTAGCGATGATGACGAAAGTATAGATCCTGCTGCTATTGTCGGTAAGTGGGAAGCTGTATGGAGTGAAGGTTACGAAATTGACGATGAGGAACCTGAATACAATGACAGATGGAGCGAAGAAGTTGGAGGTGAATTTGTTACATTCGAAGCTGACGGGAGCGGATATTATCAGAATAATACTCAGAAGTTCTCGTGGAAGTTAGAGGGTAACCAGCTCACGATTGACGAAAGATACTCTACTGAAGTATATACGGTAGTAAAGCTGAATGCTTCGGAAATGGTACTTGAATATTATGAAAAAGAAGATTCCTACGAGTATTATGATAAGACGACTTGTAGAAAGGTAGAATGAACATACTAAGAGAATGGTTTAGGAAAAAGGATGCCTGCCGGCATCCTTTTTTTGATATTATTCCCCTATCTTTGCTGTCGAAACCAGAAAAACGAGACAGATGTTACTTCCTTACCTGAACCCTGATTTGATCGAAGCCGGTTGCGACGAGGCCGGACGCGGTTGTCTGGCGGGAGCTGTTTATGCGGCTGCCGTCATTTTGCCCAAAGATTTCCGTAACGAGCTGCTGAACGACTCCAAGCAACTGACCGAACACCAACGTTATACCTTGCGTGAAGTTATCGAACGGGAGGCCCTGGCGTGGGCTGTGGGTGTGGTTTCGCCGCAAAAAATTGACCAAATCAATATTCTGAACGCTTCCTTTCTGGCTATGCATCGCGCCATCGACCAGCTGAAGATACGGCCCCAGCATCTGCTCATCGACGGTAACCGTTTCCGGAAGTACGCTGACATCCCCCACACCACGGTGGTGAAGGGCGACGGCAAGTATCTTTCCATTGCCGCCGCTTCCATTCTGGCCAAAACCTATCGCGACGATTACATGAATCGCCTGCACGAGGAGTTTCCTTACTACGACTGGAACCGGAACAAAGGCTACCCCACCAAGAAACACCGCGCCGCCATTGCCGAGCACGGCACTACGCCCTATCACCGCCTGACATTCAATCTGCTGGGCGACGGGCAGCTTTCGCTGGATTTTAAATAATGTTACTATCTTGGAGGCGAGAATGTGCTTGGAAAATAAAAGTCAAGGTAGATTGCCAAGATTAAAATGAGTAAACAAAATGATAATTCATCGTTGGCGTTTTTTTAATATTAAAAACCTTTTCTGTTTTGTTAAATTCTGCTATTTTTGCATTATGACAATCTCCTTTTGATTATTATAATAAAAAATATAGGATTACTACTTATGCAGCGCCTTATAATACAGATATTAAGTGTTTTACTAATAATGGTAAGCTGTGTCCCGTCCGTACATGAAGGAACAGGTATGGATGCGGGTAAACAAGAAATAGAAAAACAGGCAAAACGGATGGCTGAAACCGATTCGCTTGACTATTTCATCCGTCAGCATGCCAGGAACAATTACGCCCTTAGTATCGCTTATAAGATAAAAGGAAAAAAGTTGCGGGATGAGTCCCGATTCAGGGATGCTTTGAATGCTCATAATAAAGGTTTGGAATATGCTTTGGCGGCGCAAGACACTAACGAAATCATTCAGGCATATAATAATATAGGTACAAACTTCAGGCGTATGGGGATCTTGGATGAGGCATCGAACAACCATTATAATGCATTACGTTATTGTGAAAACTGGAGTGACACTATCTCGGAAACAGCGAAAAAGAACAAGGTAGTCTCGCTTAACGGCATCGGTAACATCCATCTGACTCTGGGCAATGCAGAAATTGCCATGCAGGCTTTCGGTAAGGCACTCGAAGGAGAAAAGGAATTGGGCAGCTATTTGGGACAAGCCATCAACTATGCTAATATTGGAAGTATATTGGAAACGAAAGGGGAAACAGCAAAAGCCTACATCTATTACCAGGAATCTATGAAATTCAATCGTTTAGCTCAATCCAATCTGGGTATAGCTCTTTGTCACAATCATCTTGGACGTATGGCAGAAAAACATAAAAATTGGAAAGAAGCTTTGGAACATTACCAAAGTTCGAGCCAACTTATGGAAGAAAATTCAGATCGGTGGCATTGGCTGGAAGCACACATTGCCATTGCGCGTGTGTATTTATTGCAGAATCTGCGTGGGAAAGCCGAGCCTTATATCGAAAGAAGTGAACAGGAAGCACTGAATATCCACTCACCCGAACATTTGTCTGAAATATACAGGTTGAAGTCTCTAGCCTGCCAACAGGCCGGGAACTTTAAGGAAGCCATTAGTCATTACGAAAAAAGTTTGGCATATACGGATAGTGTAATGAACGAGAAAAATAAAAACAATACGCTGAACTTACAGATGAAGTATGAGAGGAATAAAGCTCAGAAAACTGTCAACGTGGCTCGGAATGCTTATCGAACAGAGCAGAAATCCAAAAATACAATTCTTATAGGTAGTGTGTTATTTGCTATATTGGCTGTAACTATTATATTGCTTCTGCTATACATTCAGCGCATACGTCTCCGAACTAACCGGCAGCTGAAACGTACGATTCAGATGAGAAGTACTTTCTTTACTAACATTACCCATGAATTTCGGACTCCACTTACTGTCGTCATAGGCTTAGCCGAACAGTTGAAAAAACAGGAGTTTGGGAAAAAAGATGTGGACGATTATCTGGATACCATTATCAGACAAAGCCGCAGTCTGCTCGGGCTGGTTAATCAGCTGCTTGATGCTGCCAAATCGGCTCCGGGTATGGAACAGCAGAAATGGGTGCATGCAGATATTGTTTCTTATATTCGGTTGGTTTTGGATGGTTATCGCTGCTATCTGAATGCCAAACATATCCAACTCATCTTCACTACACAAGTACAGACGCTACAGGCAGATTACATTCCTGAATACATCAATAAAATATTGCAGAATGTGCTCGGTAATGCTATTAAATTCGCTCCCAAAGAGGGAATGATACAAGTTCACTTGGGCACAGCATCCGACAAGCTGTTGATTCTGCAAATTACTGATAACGGGCAAGGAATATCAAAAGAAGAACTTCCATACATCTTTGACGCATTTTACCAAGGGGCAAACAGCAAAAATAATATGGGTACCGGTATCGGATTGGCTTTTGTCAAGCAAATGGTTGAAAGTATGAATGGAAGTATTACCGCTACCAACAGTAAAGAAGGGGGAGCCGAATTTACCATCCGGATACCCCTGCAGAATCCAAAGGCTCGCATAGAAATTCAAGCAGAGGAAAACGATCCAGCTTTGGATTCTTTGTCGGGAATCGATGAAGTACCTGCTGGAACCGGTGATACAGTTGCGGTGGATGAAGAATCCTCTGAAAACCTCAATCCGCAGATCTTGATTGTGGAAGATAATCAAGATGTGTCATTCTACATTCATAAACTCGTTGAAGGCAAGTATCGGATCAGGCATGCCCACAACGGTTGTGAAGCCTTGAACATATGTAATGAGAACATGCCCGATTTAATCATAACCGACCTAATGATGCCCGAGATGGATGGATATACCCTGTGCCAAAATATACGTAGTTCGCAAACGCTCAACCATATTCCTGTTATCATTACGACTGCGAAAAGTGAAGAAACCGATAGGTTGAAGGGAATACAGGTTGGAGCAGAGGCTTATTTATTGAAACCTTTCAATGCCGACGAACTATTGCTGCAAATTGAAAATATCCTGAACCAGCGGCGCATTCTGCGTGAAAAATACTCGAAAGCATTGTGCGAGGGCAATACGGGGAACGTTGAATTGCGTCCTGCCGACCGTGACTTCCTGAACAACTTGACTGAATTTATACATCAACATTTGGCCGAAAAGGCACTGAATGCGGAAATGGTTGCAGATAAATTTTGTGTCAGTAAGTCTCAACTGAATCGTAAAATACGAGCCATAACTAATTACAGTACTACGGCTTATATTTTATTAATCCGTATGGAAAAAGCCAAGCGCCTGCTGGCTTCCACAGAGCAGCCTATTGGTGAGATTGCCATGAACTGTGGTTTCGAAGATACCAGTTATTTTACGCGCGTATTCAAACAACTGTTTTCCACAACCCCTTCATTGTTCCGTAAAACGCCTCAATAAGGACGTATGTTCATCCCGGATTTGGAGTGAAGTGTGCAAAAGTCATCCGGAAGAATCTCTAATTAATAAGCTAATATTGCATTCGTAACGTAAGTTGTGTGGTTAGTTGAACTGCACATTCACAGTTACTCGCGACTTTTCTAATCTAATAAATGCAGGCTGGTGTGCCTGCAATTCTGCTGTTGTGTCCCTTCTTATTTAACGTTTGCTATTGTTGAAAAAAAGAATTTATGCTTTCAAATCTGGGTTCAATTTAGATTGATGGCAAATTTTGAGTTCCAAAACTGTCTGCTTTTTGATAATCAGAAGACTGAATATTTGCTGATGGATGAAAAAAGAATACTGTGTTAGTAGGATTTTTAAGGTCTTGATTATTATTTGTTTATTGAAAAATGATGCTTCGATTTTCCTATTTGTAGAATGGAATTGAGTTGAAAAATCCTTATTCTTGCTTTAAAAATCCTAACTTGATGAAGCAGATCGGACTACATTTGCATGACAACAGGAAAATCCTGGAAACATGTTTAACTTATTAATGTTATGTGCTATGAGAAGAAGGTATCTTAATGTAATGCTAGTGGGTGCCCTATTGATGGCTTCTACTGGAACATTTACCTCTTGCAAGGATTACGATGATGAGATTGCTAATCTGCAGGAGCAAGTGAATCAGAAAGCTTCTATTGAGGAGTTAAGATCAGAAATCAGTAGCGTTGAATCTGCCATTGATAAGGCAGTCGCTGATGCTGATAAAGCAATCAAAGAAGCTCAGGCTGCTAAAGCTGAAGCTGAAGAAGCTTTGGCTCAAGTTGGTGAAAGCACTCCTGATGGAGTGACACAGGAAGAATTGGAACAAATGCTGAAGCAAGCAATTGCTGATGCTGAAAAGAAAATTCAGGAAGAGTTGGGCAAAAAAGCTTCACTAGAGGACGTAAATGCGAAAATTGAAGCTTTGAAAGCGGAACTTTTAAGTGATTTTGTATCAGACGAAGAGCTGAATGCTTTGGCTGCAAAAGTATCTCAGTTAAGTGAAGAAGTTATCAGACTGTTAGGCCATCGTCTGACAAGCATGAACTTGGTTCCTACGCAGCATATCAATGGTATTCCTGCCATTATTTTCACTTCGCTGAAATATACTCCGCAGGTATATACTCCTATTAAAGGACATGCTGTAACGGATTATTCTGACCCATTGCATCCAGTAATGACAACACCTGCCGATCACTCCAAACGTCCTGTATTGGACCACACGGCTGTAGCGGGTGCGAAAGTACGTTATCTGTCTAGTGAGAAGAACGAGGCATATTATCAGGTAAGTCCTAATATGGGTGTCCGTACGCAGGATCTGGAAAGTCTAGCCTTCGACTGCATGACTTCTAAAAACATAACTCGTGCAGCTGAAAGTGACCTGATTAAGCAGAACAGTCCTATTGAAGTGACTGGCTTTAAAATTGATAAGAGCCTGATGACTGTTACTTTCAAGAAAAACAAAGAATTCTTGAACGACCGAATCATGAGCACGGGCGATGCTCACCCGGCACCTGGACAAGAAAAATTCTGGATGGCATCGGCTAAAGCTGCCATTGCTAAGGAAAATCTGGATGCTGAGGAACGGAAAGCTTATGAAGCAGGGACAAAGACCTATGTGAACTCTGAATATTCGCGTATTGAAGAGCTGGTTAAAGTGCCTTATATTGCCAATATCAGAACAAATTTCAGCAAACCTTTGACTACCGACTATTTTGCTGACGAAGTTCAGACAGATGCCAATGGAAGTTTCTATGTACACTATCGTGACTCTATTTGTACATATGAATCTTTAGCAGGTAAGGATATTGACATTTATGCAGACTATGCCGAAGAACTGGATCTGAAGAAGTATGTAACAGTCTGTGTTTCTGATGAGGCAGAGGCATGGAAGGATCATGCTCAACACGAACTGTTCAAGAATTATAAGGATTATGGTCTGGAATTCCGCTTCAGTCTGGCAGCAGCTCCATACATCACTTTAGGAGGTCCGGAAGGTAATACCAATAAGACCGACCAGCAGAAGTTTGCAAAAATTGATTCTCCGTCCAATGGTATCATGACATCAAAGGTGTATACAATTGAAGGAACATCTGCTACAGCTATCGGTCGTGAGCCTATTGTACGTGTATCGTTGGTCGACACCAAAAACGGTGATGCATTGGTTGCACAGCGCTATCTGAAAGTAAAATGGACAAGAGAAATTGGTGTGAAGGAAATCACAATCGAGTTTGATCCGATTTGCTATGCTTGTGGCATCCAAAGCCGTGTAACGACTCAGATGATGAATGAGTTAATCTACCACCAGGCTAAAGAAGGCGGTATGACTCACGAAGAATTCAAGGCTATCTATACGACATTTGACGAAAATGCTTCTGAACCTTATGGTACGGCTAAGAACGTAATCAATACCGAAGGTGGTGTAGATTCTTATAACATCCTTTGGGATTTGACAACAGAAACCATGGGTAACATCTGGCCGGGTCAGAAGTACAAAGACTTCAGCAAGGTTGTTTACTACAGAAATGATTCCAAGTCTTATCCGGATCTGAAGATTACATTGAAGAGAAGAGTGAACATGCCTGAACTTGGCGTTTGGGGACACTTGGGTACATACTGGAAGACAACAGATCCGAAGTACACAATCTTCAACGTTAACCCGATTGTTTATGATACGGAAGAATCCAACCCGGCATGGGGCGAACTGGAAACAAACGCAGCAGACTGGAAGGATGAAAATGCAACTTGTAACATTTATACCGACTTGTTGAACGGATTCCTGAATGAAGAAGGTACGAAGCCATTATTCGCAGAAGATGCCGTTTGGTATGACTGTGGTAAAGTGAAGGAAGATTTCTATAAGAAACCTTATGAAACCATTCGTTTCGTGTTTGACGATACGCGCATCAATAACTATACTTACCAGTATTACAACCGTTCGGCAATGAAGTATGAGCCTAAGAAGGCAACGGTACAAAATAGACTGGAAACGATTGACGGAACCTCTTACTATGTATCTATTTTGTGGATTAACGGTGAAGTTGCTGCCAAGATTATCAATGAAAGAAAGAACTTCTTGAATGCGGCAGAACAGACTTACAACATCCGTCTGGAAGAGGAAAATGCAATCCACGCTCCGCGCACCGGTGAGAAACCGACAGAAGCAGCCAAGGCATTGGTTGGAGCAGATGTTCCGGTTAGAATGGAGGCGGTACTTTGCGATGCAGTTGGCAAAGACTGGAATGTGAAGACCGTGAAGGCTTATGAGGCATTCATCATTGAACCGTTGACTATGAGCGATCCGACATTGGCACCGTTCACTGATGCCCAGGAAGGTGGTTCTCGTATCTCTATAGAAGGTAAATTCACATACAAGGCTTGGAACAATTCTACCGTTGCTAATACAGTCGGATTGCCGAAAGCACTGTGGGAATTCTATGAAGCAAACGAAGGTGAATGGCCATACCTCGATCTGACTACCGGTGAATTGGATCCTTCGAGACTGAAGACCAACTTGAAGTTAGTTGATGGAAATATTGAACCGGTTGAAGGTTACCAAGATGGTGCATTGCCAAAGAATGTGAAGATTATCAGAACAACTTCTGGAGGTAAAGACGAATTGGTTTACTATAACTACAGCGGTACGCCGGTTAATAAGGAATACATCATTTACATTCCGGTTACCTTTACATATAAGTGGAAGACATTTGTTTACAATGTAGCCGTAACAGTTAAACCTAATCCAGGTACCCCGTCTGTATAGTACATGGGCTAATATCCAATACATTGGATAACTAAGAGTAGGGGATGTGCACATCGTTTGTAGTGTACATCTCCTATCTTTTTTATGCTATTGGGACTCAGAACCACTTAATCCTCCTGAACCACACGAACGTCCCTGCCGACAGGGCGGCGGACAGCAGTACAATCAGCAGGAAGGCATGGGGGAAGGCATCCAGGTGGATGTCTACGTTCATGCCGTAGAAGCTGGCGATGACGGTGGGTATCATCAGCGTGATGCTGAGGCTCGTCATGCGTTTCATGATGTCGTTCACGTTGTTCGAGATGATGGAGGCAAAGGCGTCCATCGTGCCGGTCAGGATGTCGCTGTAGATGTTCACCGTGTTGTAGGCCTGGCGCAGCTCGATGACGGCATCGTCCAGCAGTTCCATGTCCAGCATGCCGGTATTCTGGAAGATGTTCTTCAGCCGGCCTATCAGCACTTCGTTGCCACGGATGGAGGTGTCGAAGTAAACCAGCGTCTTTTGCAGCTTCATCAGTCGCAGCAAGTCTTCGTTGCGGATACTTTTCTCCAACTCTTTTTCGGCGTTGGCCACTTCGTTGTTTATCTGCTTCAGGTACTTCAGGAACCAGACGGCCGAGGAGTAGATGAGGCGCAGGATGAGGTCCAGCTTGTTGTTCACACAGATGCCCTTGCGGCGCGTGTGTTGGATGAAGTCGGGCAGCAGCTCCGTGCGGTGGTAGCAGACGGAGACGATGATGTCGTTGTTGGTGATGATGCCGATGGGCACGGTGATGAAGGGAATCTGCGGGTTGCTGCTCTGCATGGGGATGCGCAGGATGGTCAGCAGCCAGTTGCCTTCGGTCTCGGTGCGGGGCCGTTCGTCGGCGTCGGCAATGTCTTCCAGGAAGGATTCGGGTACGTTAAGTTCGCGGGTCAGGAATTGGAAATCGTCAGGGTCGGGGCATTCTACATTTACCCAGCAGTTGGGCGCCCACACAGGCTTCTCTACGAAGCCGTTTTCGCTGTAGAGATACTTTCTCATCGGTGATAGCCTCCTTTCTTAGGTTGCGTACGGAGGCTGGCGATGCAGAGGGTCTCCGTCCGCGGTTAAGGGTTAATACTGTTGCACGTTCGAGGGTTTGAATCGTCCATATCTGTTGTTCTCAATTTGTTTTTTAATGCGGGGCAAAAGTAATGAAACGGACCGATAGCCGGTGCATCCGGCCTGTTTTTTTAGGTTTTGTTTCGATTTGGGGGGAGGAACCGGTTGGCGGGATACCTCAGAGCGGGTTCTGCCGGTCGGCGGGAAGGGTACAAGTACCCCGTTTGTGGGACACTTGTGTGGCTCGTGAGCCACACTTGCACGGCTCGCGAGCCACACTTGCG